>Ga0209489_102211_pt1 | contig 39792 bp, 16 predicted proteins | sample SiratrowhiteBW_FD_187527 | JGI IMG/M metagenome (GOLD analysis project Ga0209489, IMG submission 187527) | Root nodule microbial communities of legume samples collected from California, USA - Siratro white BW (SPAdes) (version 2) | ecosystem: Host-associated > Plants > Roots > Nodule | place...
TATATAAATATATATATATATATATATATATATATATATATATATATATATATATATATATATATATATATTCCAAACATTCAAATAATGATTCGTTTAGGAATTATTAGTGCTCCACTTTTAGACACCACGATCTATGTCGTTTCACTAAGAATTTTGAATCGTGATAACCTAATTGGCCCTAATATTAATTAACTGTTTTAGTCCAATTAATTACAAAGCCAAAGGTTCTTCTCTCTAAAAGCAAGATTACGATCGAATATATTTCGCGTCTTCTTGTTAAAAGTTATCAGCTACTTTATTAGCATCCATTTATATGTTTCAGCTTCAACAGTCAACATGTTTTTTTGTTTAATGCTTGGTGTTTTGATATCTAAAGTTTGTATTTTACCCTGCTATATATCTTTATGTCTTTAATACATATACGTGTTTTTTAATCTATGTTTGTATCTGTAACATTTTTTCTTTAAAAGACTACTACAGTAATAAAATATGCTTAAATTGAATAAAATTTGATAACCTTTTTAGTTCCAATAACTTACCCATTTTAATTTTTTGTAAAGCTTTTATTATTTAATAATGATAATGATATGACGTATATCTAAATATGTTATATCATATGTTGACAAGATATATTTAAATATATGATAAGATATGTTATTCAAAATTAATGATTTAATTATTTGAAAAAACGAGTTTATGAAAATTAGAACAAATAAAAGTTTGTTAACAAGAACTAAAATCAATTCGCTATATTGATGTAAATTAATAAACATGATGAACCTTAAATGAATAGCATAATAATCTATTTAAAACTATTTACTCACTGTTTAGTGTCTTGAATTAAACATAAAATTGAAAATAGGAAAGTAATAACAACAAACTTTTCTATGCGTTGCAACTTGCAAGAATAATTTTAAAAGTTTTCATAAAATTTAAAATTGCATGTTTTAAGAAAAATGTTAATATTAAACAATAATGCAGTGCTGCATATCTTGAGAAGAAATAAAATAAATTATAAATTCTATAAAATAGTACATTCAATTATAAATTGTAAACGGTTAATTTGTGAAATTTATTTTAATAAAATATTATTGATGAATTCCTTAAAATTTTTTAAGTAAGATTATAATAGACTAGTCAGGTTAAGTTTTTATTTCTATAAAATAGATTATATTTCTTTTTTTTTTCTTGAGTTTGGGAAAGTTATATAGTAAAAATGTCTTAATTAATTACGAAAGAGGATAGTAGTGATGATATAAATAACTAAAGATGTTGGATTTTATCAACCTATGGAAGCCTGTGGATATTAGAGTTTCTTATAGTTAAGCTACCTTAGATAAGGAGACTTAATAACTTTCATCTATTTAATTTAAATGTGTTGAAATGTAACAATTGTTGTGGATCGAGTTGAGTTTATTATGAATTTGAAATTATATATGGAGTGATGATTAATTGGTATCTATTTTGGACTAACAGGTGTTGGAATAGTAATTTTTAATTTGAAGTTTGAATACAAAATAGTTTGTTTGAGGTCCTTAAAAATGTAGTAGATAAATTAGAATAGATAAATGAGTTATGTAACAATTGCAATAATAATAATAATAATAATAATAATAATAATAATAATAATAATAATAATAATAATAATAATAATAATAATACATTTTTCTATTTTATAGCATTCTTTTAAACATTATTATTTGGGCGATGGTGAAGTTATGAGTAATGATTATACTAAACATTGTCATTTAAACATAATTGTGATAATTGTATTAAGAATGCTTCTCAATTAAGCTATGACTTAAGGTTTAAGAAAAAAGTTGTTGACATATTTCTATGCTTCTCAATAAATTTATAATTTTTTTTCCAATTCATTATATATATAAACATTAAACATATATGTTTAATTTAATTAGTTCAAAATTAACCTCAACAAAATAAATTTAAAAGCATTTTAATAAATGATAAAATCAATTTAATTATTATTTTTTTATTTATATATTATTTTAACCTCAAGTCTGTTGAGATTACATCATTAGAGTCAATTATCACATCTGAGATATTGTCTCCTCTTTGGAATTCTAGGAGTTCTATCACGGTTTTGTCCTTAAAAGTCGTATCGAAAGGTTAAGAGAAGAAAGTGTATATAAACGAACCTTGGCCCCTACTCCTAAGCAATGTGAGACTCTTTAGTGTATCGGAACAACAGTCCAGGGCTAAGGGAACGAGGTTCCCACGGACGAAGCCAATGTTCTAACCTCAAGTTTGTTTAGATAACATCGTTATGGTTAATTACTACATCAGAGGTATTGTCCACTTTGAAATTTAGAGTTCTATCACGATTTTGTTCTTAAAAGGGAAACATAAGAAGGTTAAGGGAAAAAGATGTATATAAACAAACTTTAACCTTGACTCCTAAGCTATATGAGACTGTTAAGTTCCTAAGCTATATGAGACTGTTAAGTGTACCAGAATAGATATTCTTTTACAAACCTTTCTTTCATTCCCACTCACTTTATTACACTTAAATAATTTCATTTTTCATTATCTTTTTCTTGTCTTTCCTCTTCTCCCCAACCCACCCATCCAAAAACAAACCCTTACTTGGTATACTAAGTTAATTTAGTAAGAAAAACAAATTAAAATAAAATAAGATAAAAGATGCAATTACAAGAGCTGGTATAGTAAGTGCATGCATGAGAATATTAGAATATAAAGTGGACAAACAGGTCACATGCCTTTGGCTTCTTACGTCTCTATAAATTGTGGTTTATCCAAGCCTGAGTTTCTCAAAGTATAGTTTTAGGTAAACAAATAGGAACCTAGCTGGTTTAAGTGTAGTTGTTAGTGTCCATGGGAACACCCAAAAAAGGTACTATCCAAAGTGCCCTTTGTCCTTCTCCTTCGAAACCACCACAACCAAAAGATTCAAGCTCTCAGCCTGCAAAACCACCCAAAAAAGTTACTATCCGAAGTACCCTTTGTCCTTCTCCTTCGAAACCACCAGAATCAAAAGATTCAAGCTCTTAGCCTGCAGAACCACCCGATATACAAAAGGCTTTGAAAAAGTAAACCACTAAATAATCATGAACATATAGCTTCATGATTGTTATCTGCATGCATGGTCTTCACACACACTCGTCAAGGGTAGAAATCTTATATTTCGATGTATAATTGCAGTCACTTCTGTGCATGATTGCTTGTTTTCTAGAAAATAGTTTATTATCATATATGTAATGCACTGGAAGTAGTTCCATGTATAAATAAGGTGTGTGTCTTGATAAAAGAAAAACCATAAGAATGTGAGTATATTTCCTTTGTTTCCTTCTCCTTTTTGTTGTTTCTGGATTCTATGGCATCTTCTTTTCTTATAGGTTTTAAATGGGCAAGAGATATAGAGGTAATGCTCAAAATCTCAAAGCCAAATACAGGAAATAAACGTCCAAAATCTTGGCTGACAGACGATTCGACTGAACCAGTATTACAATTAGAAAATATTGAAATTTATAAGAAATTGTTTTCTTTATGTTGTTCACCGAATCAACTAATCCAAAACTCTAAGTTAAACTTTATCCACAACAATGGAGATATCTAATAATTACGAGTAATTAACGAATCTTTTCATGTGTTATTTTTAAAACTGTCAAATGTTCTAATCTTAACTCGGTTGAAATGGTATTATTATGATTAATCACAGCATATATTATTCATTTTAAAACTTAAATTTCTGTCACAGTTTTGTTTTTAAAAAATACTTAATATGTTAAGAAAAGAAAAAATATATAAATTGATACTAATCTCAACTTCTAAATAATATGAGATTATATTAAATATACTTAAACATAATTCTTTAAAAAAAATTTATAAACTTTATTCAGTTGCTTTGAGAACTAAATTCAAATAACAATATAGTAACTATATTATTGACTAATATTATATTTATAAATATTATATTACTTTTAATAATAAGATAATTTATATACTTACTTTTCACTTAATTAAACATTTTTAATAACAAAATTCTTAAAAAAAATAAAGAAATATTTAAATTGGAATATGATACAACTTTTAAATCGTTCTCCCATCTCACTCATCAAAAGTGTTTTTTAGAAGAGAAGAGACCAATTTTATTTTTGTGGTGTTACCTTATTTTTTTTTTCTCCAATAGCTTACTAATAAAAAGATTATTAATATATTTGAAATTTTAAGGGATAATCAATTTTTACAAGATCTCATGAAAAGAAAAAAAAGGAAAAGATCGAATATATATATATATATATATATATTAAAAAGTTTTATATTTTATTTTCTTACATATATATTTATATACTCTTTAAAGGAATTTTATTTACCTATCATCCTTCCTTTCTCACTACTATTTTATTTTATAAAGTTGAATGAAATATATTAATAAAGAGGTTAATATGGAGGGTTGGAATGTAGAACATAACCACATATCTATATTTTAACTTGTTTTAAGGGAGTTGTATTCCTCTAAGATAGACTGCGGTGAAATGATTAGAATAATTTGAGGCATCCATATATTTTTATAATATTTTCAAATGTATATTTTTATTTATGAAAAGAATAAAATGAAAAAATGATACCTATATTCTATAAAATAATATTAGATCAAAATAACATATTTCTATCTATTAATATAATTTATTTTATGTTATAACGATTTAATTATTATTATCGTGAATAAATGAGTTTTATCATGCCAACAAAATAACCATCTTATTTTGAATAAATCACCAATATCCAATCTTCATTTACTATATTTTTTAATCATTATTTATTAATGACTTTATCTGTTGTATCATTTATTATCTCAAATGCTTACGAGATAAGAATCTTATATAATCTTTTTTATTTTTCATATATTTATTATTATTATTATTTAAATATTTATAAATATATTTTATTTATTATAAATAATATTTATATATTAAATATAAATATAAAAAATAATAATATTATTATCTTCTTTTTAAATATTTATAAATATATGTTATTTATAATATTTATAAATAATATAAATATAAAACAATAATAAATATTCATTGATATTATAATTTTAACCTATTATATTTAAAAATATTATATTATAAATTCTTAGATGTTAGATATGGAAGGTTAATAAAATTTTATATATGTGTATTATTTATTAACTTACATAGATGATTTTAAAAAAATAAAATTGTGATGATAACATTTAAATTTAAATTAAATAATATTTTAAATATGATAGTTAATTCTAGTAATATTATTTAACGAACTTGAAGTAAAATAATTGACCACGATAATATTATTTTTAAAATCTTTGTAGCTATAATGAAATTAAATTTTTAAGTGATATCATTGGTGCGGTACACAAGTAATTAATTAAAAACTAAAAATATAAAGCAAAATGGAAAAAGTATCCAGATATCATTAAAATATACTTTTATCTTCTCTTACTTTTTAAATATACATTTTCTGCAGTATGAAATTATATTAATACACAACCTATTTTATATTTAAAAAAAATAAGTAAATGGATGAACACACAATGAGGATGATGAATTGTGTTAGTTTTTCATATAATTATTTTTCCAAACATATATAAATTTATTGGATCTGTTTGTGGTTTAACCTTATTATAGTTATCCATCTATCTATCTATTTATCTCTCTTTAAATCTGAATATAAAATATAATCATTATATATTTATATATAGTATTGTTAATGTGCTAACCAAATCTAAAAGGGTGGTCCTCAAAAATGCATAATATTTCAATTTTGAGGACTTCAAATAAAAAGTACTGCATAAATTCTAGTATGATAATGGTAATATGAAAAAATTATAGTAAGACTTGTAATGGTACGATTCTAGTATCATATTTGGAAACTTATGTTCTAATATATTTATATGAAAATACTAGTATAGTATTCTTTAACATATTTTATACTATTAACTTAATTTTTTTACAAATGATCAAATTTAAAATAGGTTTTATTATAGTGATTTTCTTGATTTTATAATTTTAATAAACTTTGACCAGTAAATAAGTATAGGATGAGAAAGTGGAATAGATTTGACAAGTCTCACTTCTAATATATTTTTTAGCTTCTCAATTCGTCCTGACTTCATGATTGGATTAAATGTAATAAGAGATTCCACCTACTTAAGTTTTTTTTTAAATGATTAAAATGTTTATATTATGTTATTTTCAAAATACAAATATACAATAACCTAATTATGAACACTTATAATTTAACTTTAATTGAATTTAAATAGATTAATTTAATAAATATAAAAATAATTATTTTATCACTGTATATAATTAAAAATTTTAAAAATTGAAAAAAACTGATACTAATCTGTCCATTCACTTTAGCATCAATCTGCCCTAAATAATTATTAAGTTATAAAAAAAATGGGTTGGATTTATTACATACTTAGATTTAGTGGAGAAAAAAAGAGATTCGGTTTGTATAGAATATTATTTTATAACAACGTAGAAGTAAAACAACAAAGGGAAGGCATTGTGGATGAGCATATGCCTCTTTCTAGGCACCTTTTTGATCTGAAAACAGGACAAGATTTATGATGCAAAGTGCAAGTTCCCAAAATAATGCTCCTTCTTATATTGTTTGTGGATTAATTTTTAATTATCACTATTATTATTGTTGTTATCTTAGTTAAAGAAAGCCTTTTGTGGTTATATAAATATTAAGAAAATTTCCAAAAAATATACTTCACATGAGTTGTTTTATATACACATTAAAATTGAAAAATATGATTGGGAGTCTTTACTATATTATCTTTAACCAATTTATACTCGTTTTGTCTTTATAGAATTAGAAATTACACTTATTTTTTTTGAAAATATAGGTAATTTGTGATTTTATTTTTCTTTCCTTTTATTATTATTGATTATTTAAGAAGAAACAATTCTTTATCTTTAATAAATAACATTTTAATCACATATTTCACATTAATTTAAAATATGATCAGACTAATTAATATATATATATATATATATATATATATATATATATAAAATACAGTATAATGAATTTTAAATTTTATATTATAATATTGAGTTTTATAGATTGAATTAGATTTAAAACTTATTTTTTTAACATGATATTAGAGTCAGTCTTTTTACTATAAATTAATTAGACATATTATGTTATTATTATTAAATCTCTTATATTTTTAGACACAAGTACTCAATAATTTGTTTGTTGACGTTGAGTTAAATTTAAAATTTATTTATTTTCTAATATATGTAGGAAGTAAATTTAAATAAATAAGACTGTCACATAAATAAATTCTAATGAATAATTTATTGAAAAAAATATTTATTTAAATAACAAAAGTATTCATTAAAAAATTAAGAAAGGGATGAACAATTAATATTAAAAATTAAAATAGAGATAAATAAGAATTTAGTTACATGTTTAACATCAAAATCAAAGTTTTTTAACTCGTAGACAATATAAACTATTTTTATTGTTTGTATGTATTTTCAACTATTAATTTAATAATGTATGTAGTATAATATAAATATTACAATTATAAATATGATAAAAAATAAGAGATGTATCTCAATGGGACTTCAAGTTTCAAAATGAATAATAATATTCGAAAGTGATGATTGATCTTAATGATGTTATCTCAATTGACTTAAGATCAAAATGTTGGTATCGTCAATGAAAATGAAAAAATTGTTTCAAAGACGAATTTTCATTCTCTTAATCCTCGATAAGATAAATCCCCGTTCTCCTTAACCTTGGATAATGTAGGTATTTGCCTATAGATAAGGACTACTAAGTAATTTACCACAGTATAACATGATAAAAAATTTATCCACGGATGTCGACCCATATATATTACCTACGAAACTATATTTTCGAAAAACAAAATTCATCTCAGAGTTACCTAAACCTTGGTTATACAAAATCAGGATTGTTGATAATTCGTAGGTATTTGATTATCTATAGATTGTTATTATTTTTTTATGGATTTTTTTGCATTAGATAGATGCAACTTTTCTTGTAATAATAATCTCATGTCATTATAAGTTGAGATTAAGAATAATATATCTTTCTCCTTAAATTCTTTAAAACTTTTTTTAATAATAAAATTAATATGAAGTTTTGAACTCGCCAAAGTGAATAATACCTAAAATGGGATGATTAACTTTAATTATATTATTTCAATAAACTTGTGATCAAAACAATTATAAATAAAAAAAATTACAATAATTTAATTTATTTATAGAATAAATAGTAAAATTATGCACAATACATATTTTTAACTTATAAAATTAAATTAATGCATAATTATCTACATAATATTTTATCTTAATGTCACTTCATACTATATTTCCAATCTTTTAAAAAAAAGTTAAATAAAAATATTCAACTTTTGTATTTAAGTCAAACAATTCCCATGGTTTTCTGAATTAGATTTTGATGACAAACTTACAACTCAAGATATGAGACATAGTGGACTAAATAATGGAGCTTTGTTGGTAACAATGGCAACTCACCATCTATTACCATCACAGAAGAAAAATTGTACGAAATTATATTTTTTTTATCCGTTTGCTATAAGCACACCAGAACAGCTTGTTTAACTTCATTAGTTAATAAAATATCTATAATTTTCTATTCACACTTTCATAACAACAACAAAAGTTAAAAAGAAAAAAATATATATAATGATTAATGAGATTGAAATAAATAAAGTGAAAACAACATATCCCGACTTTGTATTTATTTATTCAAGGATTATATGCTGATTTTGTTGTAGTTTATGATCATATCCCCACTTTGTATCTATTTATTCAAGGATTATATGCTGATTCTGTAGTAGTTTATCCATTGAAACCAATTTTGGAGACTAAGAAACTCAGTGGTTTGGGATGACTACACTCTATAAAGGAAGTAACTCGTAATCATGTCTATGTCACGATAACTTTTTATTAACATCATGCTCATACACAAAGCATCTGGAATCTAGAACTACAATAATTTCGTTTTGAAAATTTCAAATTATGTAACTTTTTATATGTTCTTTACACATTTAATTAGGATTCTGAAAGTTGGATCAAAGGGTTAATGAACTGATTAAGTGTTTGATTCACATAAGCCATGTCTTTAGTGTTCAGTTTAAGTAAACCAGTTAACAAACTGGTTAAGTATCAGTTTAAATAACAATGAAAGAAATAGGAGTCAGTTAAAGATATGGAAATTTGATAAAAAAAAAATAATTTAGAACAGGTCAAACTATGTATATAACACAATATTATTTTTGTTTTTTTTTTCTTAAAAAAGGAAAAATATTCTAAAATATCTATTATTCTTTTTCTAAATATAAACTTGTTATTGTAAGTGAATTATCATGTACTATTGAAAGTTAGACTTAGGTATTATAATATAATATTTGATTTGAATTTTTTTCGTATATTTTTAATTTTTAAGTATATTTTAGAATGTTAAAAATATATAAATTTATGCTATATTGTTAGTTGTTAGCGTTATATATAAAGTTATAATATCATATAATAACCATTATTAGCAGTAGTAGTATTTATCAGTATTAATTAACTATAATATAACTAATAAACTCACTCTGCAAAAAACTATTATTAAATTGTGAAACAATTTATTAATTTACAAATTCAATGGTAAATCCAATTTTAAAATATTAGTTTATATTATGCATGTCATGCATGGGAAGAGTGAAGTTGGTGAATAAATATTACCAAGTGTCATATATGCGTGATCAATCAATTCCATAATTTTCAATCAATCACTTTCTCACGTACATTCATGTTTTCTGCTGTTGGCTTCAAGACTTAGAACCAATGATGGTATTAGTTGATAAGGAGGAATCTACATTACGTGGAATGATAGTTAAAGAATATGAAAATGCAAGGATTAAAAATTAAGTGGAAGAGAAAGGAGAACAAAATAACACAATCAGTATTTTATTTGTAAAGTTTGGATTAATATATATTATATTTTGCTTTCCGTAATGGTCAACCTATTCTAACGTTATTGGCAATTCCTAATTTGTTAATTATTGAAGCTAAACGGAATGCCTTCTAAGAGTTTCTTACGTGAAGAAGATATTGAACACCAACACGCAATGCTTTTCCTTTTCAAGGATGAACTCAAATTGTGGTTGAAAAATGAACCTATTTGAGTCATATGGTTCTATTTTATTTGAGAATTTATATGAAATTAATTAGCTTAGATAAAGGTGAAACTTAAGGTGGTTGGCAAGCATTTATGCAACTATGTGATATATGGTTCCATAACTTAATTATTTATATATCATGTTAGAATTTTGGTACCAATATTAAATAACATTAATCATTGTGCTAATTTTTCTGCAACGAATGTAATTGTTATGTTTTCTGATGTAAAAGAACCTGGTCAGGAGTTGGGAATGATGGTAATTAATGATATGTCTCTATGGAAACTTGTCATATTAATTCTTTATCACAAGAAAAAAAAAAGTATCTAAGAGAGAGTTGGGCCACAGCAGTGAAGCCCAAATCATATCAACTAAACAAATTTATATTCTTTTAAGCAAAATAAATTTATAATTTTCATTTTACATATAAATATCTCTCGATCTAAAGTGAGTAGGTGGACAATCTAATCTACTTATTCTATTTATTATAAATCCAAATACTTAGATTCAAATTAAATTTATATTATATTTTTTAAAATCAGTTTGGATTTTTATATATCTATTAAATAATTGAATTAGAATTTAAATTTTTAAAGAAATATTTTTAATGTTTATAAATCGGTTTATACCGATTTTAGAACTAGTACTTTTTAAAATAATTTTTAAATTTAAAATAATAAATAACTATTGAAAATATTACACAGTAATATGTGAAAACATAAAGAAAAAGAGTTTAATGGACTCTAAACTCTATTAAACATAATAATAGAAAATGTATGTGTGTGTCTGTGTTTAAAAATAAAGAAAGAATGTGTGTGTGTGGTGTCCAAAAATAAAGAAAGAATAGATACTTAAAAAGATGTGTGTATTTGTGTATATGGTCCTAAAATATAATCATTGATATATCTTAATTTTCAAGACTAAACTTTTGAATAATACGTTATTTGTTCTTTTATTAGAAGTAATGTGTATGACATAGAGGATGTCTACCAAACATTGTATACTTTACCTAAAATATGTATCAAATATAAAAAAAACGAGCTTATTTTTAGATAATTAATTAATGATACATTTTATGAAATATAAAAAAAATTCAACATATTTTATTTTAAGTATATATTAATTTTAATTATTTTAGATTTAAAATAAATTCAAAAAATACCAATTTAAAATTAATATGACGCCAGTTTATAAACCTTAAAACAATTTTTTTCTGGAAGATATGAACTTGAATTTAAAATCAAATCTAATTATTTAGATTTAAAACTATAAAAAATATAAACTGATTTTTTTAAAAGATATATGAAGTTAAGAAATTTAATACAATGATTTAGATATAGATTGAATTTAGATTAAAGTTTAAAAAAATTAATCCATGCGCCCAAGTGTGAAATCAAAACGAACTTCTACTAATAAACTTTTTAATACATACATATAATACTTTATAATTCTTTTAATTTATTAATAACAGCCGCTTAATGATCAATTAAAATATTAATAGGTCGATAACTTTTTTTCTTATAAAAAAATTGTTACAATCTTTTTTTTAACCTAAAATATCTCCTAGTCAAAAGTCAAACACCAACCATAATCCCTAAAAAATGGATGATATCACGGTTTATTAATTAATACTTTGACATCACCGTTATTAATTACATTCATTTAACACATTTTTTTTAATAAAATAATATGTAGTTATAGTTTACCATGTGCAGCGTGAAAGTATTAACATTTCTTACACGTGAACAATAGTTAAATCACTAATTACATGTATTTTGTTACCGTCACTTTTTTTAATGGAAACTAAAACTATCCCTTAAAGAAAAAAATAATTAGGTTAAATTGCAATTTTAGTTCCTTTATTTTCTGATCTATTACTTTGGTTCCCGTATTCTTTTACTAAAATTTAGTTTTCATATTTCAAAAACTCATAATTTTGATTTAATATTACATTTTCCATATGTTTTGCTTTTTTTTATTTTTTTATTTTTTACATTTAATGTTTAATTAGTGAATGAACATATATAAAATTACAATTAATAACTGAACCAAAATTATGATTTTTTTTAATTATAAGAATTAAAATCACGAAAAAACAAATAGAAATATCAAAACAGAGGATCAAGAATGTAAAATGGACAAAAAATTGTAATACAATTTAACATTTATCAGACATTTCGTTTTAACAGTATATAATTGAGAAGTTTCAGATGCAAGTGCTGGATTAAGCATACACTAACCTTTGGGATGTGGACATAGCCAAACTTATTGATTGAAGTCACAGCAACCCCAAAATTAAGAGCAGCCAACCATATATTAGATATATCTCCTTTTCTGCTGAAAATCATGAATCAATTGTGAAAAGAAAACATAAGGGTGGTTACAACATGCTTGTTGTTGAGCCAATCAGACCAAGACACATTGCCTTCATTAACTAAGGTTTTTCGTTTGAATATTATATATTATTGTATGAGTAAATGGCTCCATAGACTAAGGTTGAAGGTGATAGATATTACATTGCTTTTAACAGCCTCACAGAAATATGGGAGATTTGCGGTTGCTTTGGCATGTACCAAAAGCAACACTGTCCCTTTTTCAGTATCTGTCATCGTCATCTCAACCTTTGCCACTACTAAGAACCTTGTATCCACTATCACTCCACGTTGTCATTTCCTTCCTCGCTTCATTTTGCTGTTATATATAAATAGTCTCCTTGTATTTACATGACACGACACACACCTAGATTACGTAACAGACACCAACGTTACAACTGCAACAATGATTCTATATCTACCTCTCCTCTAACTCCATCTGGGTTTTCTTTTCTGATTCTGACCCTTTGCCTTTATAGTTCTCTTTTCATCTTTTTGCCTATCACTATATGGTAATAGTATAGTACTTTTGGCCAAAGGTTGGGACTTGACAATGTCTTCTTCCAGTTATACTAGAAGCAGTAGTACCATTTTTTATCTATTTCTTGCAGTTTTTGTTACAAAATCTAGCTTTTGCTTCTCTGCCAAGGTATGGCTTGTTTCAAGGATTTTGGTTTAGAGTGTGGTGAGAGCAAATTATGGAATCTATGTTGGCTGGCACTGTCAGGTTTATGTGGTGTACATGGGAAGCAAAACTGGAGAAGACCCAGATGATATTCTGAAGCAGAATCATCAAATGCTTGCAGCTGTTCACAGAGGAAGGTCAGAGCTCAGAATTAATACCATCTTTCTTTTGGAAAATTCATCCCTTTTTCCGTATTTCTTATATGGGGTTTTCCTTTTTTTCCTGGTTGGAATATGTTTAACAGTATTGAACAAGCCAAAGCTTCCCATGTTTATAGCTATAGACATGGTTTCAGAGGTTTCGCAGCCAAGTTGACTGATGAACAGGCTCACCAAATTTCAAGTCAGTAAAATTCCCCCCATTTTTTTTTTCTCCTTTTCTTTGCAGATAAACAAATACAACAATGCTCATTCACTCCTTAAACTTTAATATTTATAGAATATTGTAATTTTTTTTCGTGTTCAAATTTAATCAGAGATGCCGGGAGTGGTATCTGTTTTTCCCAATTCCAAAAGAAAGCTGCACACCACTCATTCATGGGACTTCATGGGACTTCTGAACAACGAATCAATGGAGATTCATGGGTACTCCACAAAAAACCAAGAGAATGTCATCATTGGTTTCATCGATACGGGTGAGAAGTCGTACTCCTACAGTAACCTGAAGCCTTTACGATCATTTTCATAGCAATCTCTTCAACCATAAGTACAACATTCACCTTTTCTTCAAAATCCCGTGAAGACACTTATTAGTCGCTTCATAAGGGCTTGCAAACCTTATTTTATTTCTCTAGTTGCAGAAACTGTGTATCTTTATCCCACTACATTTAGGAATAGCAGCTATAGGAAAGTATGATTGAAAATATTGGATTTCACATGGCATCATTGTGGTAGTCACATTCTTGCTTATCAAAACTCCTTTAATTGAATAAACCATCTCTGAAGAGTTAAAAAATTGATCCTGAATATGCTTCATTCATTTCCTGTTTCACTGCTTCTGCAAACCACAATCGCTTAAAAATTACAATATTGCACTGAAAATGGTTTACTCAATAATTCTTGGAATTTGTTTAGTTAATAGTGTGAAAGAATAATAGTGGATTTTGTTCATAATCATTAGCCTCAATTCAACAGGAATTTGGCCTGAATCCCCGAGCTTTAGAGACACCGACATGCCCCCAGTGCCCCGGGGATGGAAGGGTCATTGTCAATTAGGAGAAGCATTCAATGCTTCATCATGCAACAGGTTTCTGGTTGAATCATATCCTCATGATATTTTAACTTTGACTTCATGGCGTTAGCTTCCAGCTGTGTCATCTTCATTGGTTAATCATTTATGGTACAGGAAAGTGATAGGAGCAAGATACTATATGAGTGGACATGAAGCAGAAGAAGGGTCAGACGGAAAAGTCTCTTTCAGATCTGCCAGAGATAGCTCAGGTCATGGTAGCCACACAGCTTCCACAGCAGCAGGACGCTACGTGGCAAACATGAGTTACAAGGGGCTAGCAGGTGGAGGAGCAAGGGGAGGTGCCCCTATGGCCAGAATTGCAGTGTACAAAGTGTGTTGGAACTCAGGTTGCTATGATGTGGACTTGTTAGCAGCCTTTGATGATGCCATAAGAGATGGTGTTCACATCATATCTTTGTCTCTGGGTCCTGAAGCCCCTCAAGGTGACTATTTTAGTGATGCCGTATCTGTGGGGTCATTCCATGCTGCTAAACGTGGAGTCTTGGTGGTAGCATCAGTTGGGAATGAAGGAAATCCTGGTTCTGCAACGAACCTTGCACCATGGATCATCACAGTTGCTGCTAGCTCAACAGATAGGGATTTCACCTCTGATATCACACTAGGAAATAGTGTTAACATCACGGTAAAGCTTAATCACTTTGTGCTTTGGTGTATGTTTTGTTCACTTGGTGGACTCTATTTAGTTCTCTATAATGGAAACAGGGTGAGAGTCTTAGTCTCTTGGGAATGAATGCCTCTACAAAATTGATTGATGCATCTCAAGCCTTTGCCGGATACTTTACTCCTTATCAATCCAGGTGAAGCACAAGGTACTCAAAAGTGCGAAGAAGCCTAATGTCAATGTAAAGGATTGGTTTTAAGTTAAATGTTGTTCCTTTTCTGCATTTCTGCAGTTACTGTGTAGATAGTTCCTTAAATAAGACCAAGGCCACAGGGAAGGTTCTTGTGTGTCGACATGCAGAGTATTCATCGGAGTCAAAGTTGGAGAAGAGTAGGATTGTGAAAGAGGCAGGTGCTGTTGGGATGATACTCATTGATGAGGCAAATCAAGGTGTTGCCACCCCATTTGTAATACCTTCAGCTACTGTTGGAACGAAAACTGGAGAAGGGATTCTATCTTATATTAATAATACACGGTTTGTAGTATTATATTTAATAGAAGTAGAATAGACAATTTTTATGTTCTGCTGCTATTTTTTCATTCTCTAACTCAGCAACGTATTATGTGACCAGCATGCCTTTGGCAAGGATTTCCAGAGCAAAGACAGTGCTAGGAGTTCAGCCCGCGCCCCGTGTAGCAGCATTTTCTTCTAAAGGCCCAAATGCATTAACCCCAGAAATTTTGAAGGTGATATTGGTTTTATTTGGACAAACTTTTTCACAGAGTTACAAAAGTTCAGTACTTTAACATTTGGAAAAGTTAAATCAGACATCTTTTAAAAAACCTAAATTGGTTATGTCATTTTTACTTAGATGTTCTATTCATTTTACTATTGCACACTATATTTGTCACTCTCATGAAATGTCTTTTAATTTTAACTTAATCCTGAATGATTTACTTGCTGTATTCTAGCCGGATGTTACAGCTCCTGGATTAAACATCCTGGCAGCATGGTCTCCAGCCGCAGCAGGAATCAAGTTCAATATTTTATCAGGAACTTCTATGTCTTGTCCTCATGTAACTGGAATTGCAACTTTGGTCAAAGCTGTCCATCCTTCATGGTCTCCTGCTGCTATAAAATCTGCTATCATGACAACGGGTATTAAATGACAGCTGTCATGTGTTTTCCTTTCACTTTTACAAAACTAATAGTTATAGCTTCCACATTCAAATGTGACTTCTTTTTTCACAGAATTTCCAGACATGCCTTACCAATATATTACCAAATGCGGTTTGTTTGAGATTCTTCTTAACAAACATTAAAATAAAACTTTTTATTACATTAAATCTTATTTCACTTAATGGCTAAATATACATACTGAGCATAACCACTCAAAACTAATATTTAAGTTCATTATGCAGCAACAATTCTGGATAAGCACCACCAACCCCTTAGAGCGGATCCTGACAAAAGAAGGGCTAATGCATTTGATTATGGATCAGGCTTTGTGAATCCTACCAAAGTTTTGGATCCAGGTCTTGTCTATGACTCACATCCAAATGAATTTGTTGAGTTCCTATGTTCACTTGGTTATGATGAGAGATCACTCCGCCTTGTCACAAGAGACAACAGCACGTGTGATAGGGCATTCAAAACACCATCGGACCTTAATTATCCATCTATTGCAGTCCCCAATCTAGAGGACACTTTTTCAGTAACCCGAGTTGTGACTAATGTTGGAAAAGCAAGAAGTATATATAGATCTGTAGTGTTGTCTCCTGCGGGGGTTAATGTTACTGTTGTGCCAAATCGATTAGTTTTCACAAGGGTAGGACAGAAAATCAAATTTAATGTAAATTTTAAAGTGGCTGCTCCCTCAAAAGGCTATTCATTTGGGTTCTTGTCATGGAAAAACAGAATATCACAGGTCACGAGTCCTTTAGTTGTCAGGGTTGCACCAGCAAGTCTTGGGTTGGTTAGATAACAGTGCTTCTAATTATGTATATAAGCTTGGAGCTTTACAGTCACTGCCAGTCTTAGTCAAATGCAAATGCAATCAAAATGTTTACTTCTAAACTTTTCTTGTAATAATAAACACACAATTGAATAGATGATATCTCTGATCATACTCACTGAAATAGCATGTTAAGAGAGTATGATGGTCATTTTTATATTTTATTTCTAAATAAAAAGATATAAGTGAATAATTAAATACTTATTACATTTTGAAAATGAAACTATAATTTTAAAGGCAAATTAACACATTTACAAGGTTGTACCCTTCCCATGTGAAGTGAAGGAAAACAAAAAAATGTAAAAGAAAACTTAAATTTGGGTGCTACAGATAATAGAATGCAATTGTATCCTGTGATGTACTCTTCCAAATTTTAAATTTTAAAACATAAACCATTCTATTTTAAAAAACATAAAATTAAAATTAATATAAATATTAAAATTTAACTCATTAAAAAAATAACAATAATGTGATAGAAAATACATATTCACAGGCATGGTTAGATATGAAGTCACCCTTACTTTTGACAGTATAGTTGCTTATTGGTCTATTTAGGCATTTATTTTTCAAAGACAATTTAAAAGTATATCATAATTCATAAGAAGCCATAGGATTTCATTCCAATGTATACAGTGAACCAGAAATATATAAACAATCCCATATATACAGTGAAACAGACATACATAAACAATTTACTATGATTAAAAGATAAAATTATTAATGTATTCTACTGCAATTTAGACAATAAGATTTCGACAAACTCTAATATGGTATTTATCCATAAAAATTCTATGGGTAGACAAAAGGAGAAAACATTTTTTTCTTAGGATTACACAGCAACATAATACATCTAAGACTGGATAGATGGATCAACAAGACCTTCCATCACAACAAGCTGATCCAGCAAAGCAATCTTTTCATCTTCAAGGGATTTTACTTCTTCTTCAACCTCTCTTAACTCTTCCCCTAATGCAAAGCTCTCGTCCTCAAGTAGTAAATACTTCCGCCTCAATGCGCGATACTCATTTCCAGCTGCAGAGGAATCAGGCAATGAATCTGAATTAGAACCTTCTTGTCTCTGAAAAGTTGGAGAAACTTCAGTCATCAATGGTCTCTTGGAACCCTTCTGTGTGGATTTTAGAGATGTCTGTCCATTTTCCTTGATACCATTCCCTCTCAACTGAAATATAGTATTCTGAATTAAGTTTTTCTTCTTCCTTGGTTTATTATTCATGATCTCTTCTGACAAAGGAATCCTTGGATCCTGCATTTCTCACTAATAATCACTGCAAAATAAAAATTAAAAATAAAAACTATAAATCATGGAGAATAAGAATTGAAAAATAATTTAAAGAGAAATTGATTAATCAACAATGTAAAAAACTAAAAAATCAATTCTACATCAAAACAAAAACGCATTTATAAAAACAAATTATTGATTTCTCCAATCAAATGTCTCTCAATTGAACTTCTATATTGATGAAAAGGATGCTAAATTCAAGCATTAAGTTTAATGAATTGGGTTCAAACAAAGCACAATTTTCAGTAGATGTTTCTTCATGACCCGACTTTTTTTGCAACTGATGTAGTACGTAAAAAAAATTGCGCCCTATTCAAAATCTTCTGAAAGTACAACTATTCAGTGTGAAAAAAAGAAAACTTGGGTTAAGACAAATTGAAAATCCCTTCTCCCAAAGCCGAAATTCAAAATCCAATACTGATCAAAAGATTATAAAGAAAACAAAGATTGGAGCGATTACAGAGGGAGATAGAGGGAAGCAGAAAGCCAAACCTTGAGAAGGTGATTGAGCGAGGAATTCTCTTATATATGTTCAATTTGGAAACGAAGACACACCGAAGCGAGATCTTCAAAGTTCAGAGGCAAACAACCAAATTAGGGTTTGCAGAAGAAGAAATATTGGGGACAAGTTAGATATGGTGATGCACAGGAAATAAATCAAGGGCATGACTCATGCTTTACTAGTCATTTTTTTTTATAACTTTTTGGGAATGCACATATCAAAACTAATTATTTGTTCCTTCAAATTTAAGATATAGATATAGATATAAGTTCTTTTTTTTTGGTTATATCTTTTGAAATAAGTTATTCTTTTAAAATAAAGTAAAAACAGTAAATTTAAAGTATTACAAATAAACGATAAAATCTATTTTCTCTTTTTATGAAAAAAAAGTTATTATTTCTATTACTTAAATATTAAAAAGTTTTAGTTAATGTTATCTTTTCAATCAACTAAAAGTTTATCATCATACCTCATATTTTGTAAGATGGTGATATTTTAATAATACTAAAATATGGTATATTTTGATAATATTATTTATTTTTGAAAGTGAATACCGATGTCAAATTAATATTTTTCTATTTTATATATAATATGTTATATTGGCAAAACAAAAGTAAAAAGTAAAAATTGTTAAAATACTTTTTTCGTAACAAAATAAATAATTTTAAAAAATTCATCAATATTTATTTAATAAGATAAAAATATTTTTTCAAAAGTATATCTTTACTTATTTTTATTTAAGATTACTAATATTTTGATGTGAAAAAATAGTCTTAAATTATATAACCAAGTTAATTAATTATTATTTAATATCACAAAACATTTTTTTATGTAAAATTATAGATATGTCACATCATTGAGTGAATTGACTTTTATTTCAAATTACATAATAAATTCTGTGTGAAATAGATAAGAAGAGTTAGTTTTTAACTTCAAATTGTGTTAATATAATATTTTAAAATTATCTTTTTAATTAAATATCTATTTTATTATATTATTATATTGTTATAATTATTTATTAAGTATTTGTAAAAAATAAAGATTTTCTTTATACTAATATTCTCTTTTACACAAATTATCTTACAAATTTAAATATTGATATTATTATAATTACTCACAACACTTGTACATGTAAAAGTGACTCAATAGTTAATCCATTAAGTGATAAGAATATGTATTTTAATCTAGTCACCATTTAACCATGATAAAAAAAAAAAAAAAAAAAAAAAAAAAAAAAAAAAAAAAAAAAACTTCTCTATAAGTCATAATTAGCTAGTAGCATAGGAAACATTTTCCAATTTGTTTTCAAGAACTATGTGGGACCATGTGTAGATGGTGTTCGGAATGAGAGAAGAGTTATTTCCTTTCCTCACTTCACGTCTGTCATTAAAAACGTGCACTATAATAAGACATAATCTGATAATAATGCATTATTTAATGATATATTCATTTTTGAAAATAACTATTATATAACTTTCTTTTGAAAATATTATCTCTTAATGTAACTATTATATAACATTTAGTATTATATGACTATTATCTCTTTCGAAAATAACTATTATGTATAATTTAATATTACATAACTGGTGAAGATATTATTATATAACTATTATATTAATTGAAGATAATATTTAAGTTATATATAATCATAACTATTTTCTTCAATTTCGAAAAATATTTCTTGTATTTTAATACTCTACAGTTTCACTCTAGTGTCATAAATAAATAAAAATAACATCTTTTTTCTTTAAATTATGGGAAAATATTTTATTTAAAACTTAAAAAATAGAGATAAAAATAAACTTTATTTTTACTCTCTAGAGAGGTGAATGATGTTTTATTGAGATTTTTTTTTATAAAAATTTGTTGTGTAAAAGGATTTACAGACACAAAAGATAAAAAAAAATAAAAAAATCGAGGTTTATCAAAAGTTACGACTGTAACTATAGTTTATTTTTTTAAAAAACTATCATTTTTATATATTGAAAATAATATTATAGTAAACTTATAATATGATGAGTATTTAAAATTAATAATAATATTTATACTAGTACTTGAATTATTTTCTCTTGTAACTACTGAACTATACAAGGAAAAGGCAAAAGCTAGCACATAAAATATTACAAGACTTTGTAATCATTTTCCAACACTGAGTATGGTAAAAAAAGATAGCGGAAAAGAATATATTGCTGGCTATATCAAACACCTTCGCGTTAACAAGAACTATAGGGACAGGTACATTTTTTTTTTTTTTAATACGTTTTAAGTGAATTATATTATTGTGCACATTTTATTTTTATTTTAAAATGTAAATACTGTAAAATTTAATTAGTACAAAATATAGCTTTAAAAAACGTTAATGAAGTCATCCATTTCTCATACTATAAAAAAAGGCCAGCCATTGCCAAATGTGCCCTGTGATGTTGCATCACATTGGACCGACGAGATAATTAATCCAAGAAAATACTGCTAAAAGTATGAGATTGAAAATAGAATCCAACACCTTGTTATAATTATATACAACAATTTTTTTTTTTACTATTTCACATATTTTAAATTTTCGTTTAAAATTCCTCAAATGGTGGATTATGTTTAAAAATAAAAACGTCAATAGAGAAATTAACTGATCTTGTCGAAAAAATATATGTAGTTTTGTTGAAAAAGTAAAATAGAAACAAAAGTAAATGATTAGATGAATATAAATCAACGTATTATAGTGTGAACGGTCCATTAAATATTAAACCAAGACCAAGTTGCACCAAAAGCAATATGAAAATGAAACTAATTCCAAAAGCTTATCACGAATTGCGAACTGTATTAGGTCAGGCCACATGCTGAAAGTACAAGGCAACGTGGAATGCAAATACAATACAATATCTTAAATCAACGTTGTCTCAATAAAGCAATTTTTGTTCTATAGATAACAGAAAAGAAAAGAAGAGTTAGAAAGAAGCACAGGGTGGCATTACTTTAGATTGAGTTCATTAAATCTTTCAAATATAATTATCTAAAACTTAATCTTTATTTCTCAACTAATCGATTTACTGATAAATTTTATTTAAATGTTTACAACAAGACTTAACCAGTATTAGTTTAACATTATTTATATATTTAGTTAGTATTATTTGTGAATATTTTCCGAAATAAAAAACCTATATAGGAAGGTGATTATGAATTTTATAATGTTTCGCGTAGAAACGAAGACACGCAGAGAACAGAGAAACTTCATGGAAAACAAAGCCAAGAGTCCCTAATTCAAAAATCTAAAACACAACGTCACACTTCCAACCTCATTTTCCTCGAGCAGAGAAAAACAGCAGAAGTTAAACAAATCACAAACTAAAATTAACAAACAGACACACATGATTCCCCTTCAATGCAACAACATGGGTGGTTACTCCGCCGCCATCGCCGTCATCACCACCATCCTCTTCCTCTTCCCGGCGCCGACTTCCGAAGCCCAGATTCTCAGCACACAACCCCACGTTTTTGGTCCCTTCAACCAATCCTACTTCAACACGTTCGCGGTGTTGCCCAGCGCCGCCATCAACCTGGATGCGCTCCAAATAACACCAGACAGCACCGGCAACGTCTCCCTGACCAACCGCTCCGGCAGAATCTTCTTCGACACCCCCTTCACTCTCTGGGACGACCAAGATAGCCTCGACGGAAAAATCGTCTCTTTCAACACTTCCTTTCTGATAAACGTGTACCGTCCCAAGAACGAAACTCCCGGCGAGGGCATCACCTTCCTCATCGCGCCTTCTCCCTCTCCCCCTCCTCTCAACAGCTACGGCCAGTTTCTCGGCCTCACCAACGCCTCCACCGACGGCAACCGCACCAACCAAATCCTCGCCGTGGAGCTTGACACCGTGAAGCAGGACTTCGACCCCGACGACAACCACATCGGCCTGGACGTTAACGGCGTGAGGTCCAACCTCACTGTGTCTCTCACTCCCTTGGGGTTCGAGATCGCGCCCAACGTCACGCGCTTCCACGTGCTGTGGGTGGAGTATGACGGCGACCGGAAGGTGATCGACGTGTACGTGGCGGAGCAGCCTGATAAAGACGCGCCCATAGTGGCAAAACCGGCTAAGCCGGTTTTGAGTTCGGCTCTCGATCTGAAACAAGTGGTGAACAGGGTTTCTTATTTTGGGTTCTCTGCTTCGACCGGTGACAACGTTGAACTGAACTGCGTGCTGAGGTGGAACATTTCTATTGAAGTTTTTCCCGAAAAAAAGGGTGTCGGAAATGCGTTGAAGATTGGGTTGGGTGTTGGAGTGCCGCTGGTGGTTCTTCTAGTAGCGGGTGTTGTAGGGTGGGTTTATTGGTTGAGGAGAAAGCAGAGAGAAAGCGAGACTCAGATTTTGGGAACTCTCAAGAGTTTACCTGGAACTCCCAGAGAGTTTAGGTATCAAGAATTGAAGAAAGCAACTAATAATTTCGACGAGAAGCACAAGCTTGGACAAGGTGGTTACGGCGTCGTTTATAGAGGAACACTTCCGAAGGAGAAGTTGGAAGTCGCCGTTAAAATGTTCTCCAGAGACAAGATGAAAAGCACCGATGATTTCTTGGCTGAACTCACCATCATCAATCGCCTTCGTCACAAAAACCTCGTTCGCTTACTCGGTCAGTTACTTTAATTCATTTCTCATTATTATTGTTTCTTTAATTGGTTTTTAGGTTTGATTTAGTTATGATTTCCATGAACATAAATTCCAGTTATTAGGATTTAGGATCTAGATCCGACAGTGGTTCTGTCCAGATCATCATGGTAGGAGCAAAGCAATTATTGCTAAAATTCTGTCGTATGTGTCTTGGCTGACAACATTGACCAGCTGGGGTGACAGTTGGTGCTGTCCTAACCTGACTCCTACATCTTTGTGCATTCATGTATTCAACGTGGTTGCACAAAGCTGAAGAACACTTCTTCGAAGTGTCTTCCACTGCAAGGGTATTTTTGTTGTAGTGTTTCATCCAAAGTTCCTCTGGATTCGTTTTAGTTCGAAAGTGACCTTAATTTTATACCTTGTGTCCGTAGTCAACATTAACTGCTGAGTTGAGTGATATTCATTGAAGGTTCCTTCACCCTCACCAAAAGTGCCCACTTCATTTTCACTTCTTATGTAACAAACCTAATCTTATAACACGGTCAACTCAAATCTACTATCTTCTAATTCAAAATTGAACTCATAAAAAATGAACCATCCAGCCGGCCTGAATCAAACCCTCATGTCATTTACTATATATTAAATATTATTTTCTGAAATAATTATTTAAATAGCATACTTTAATACACTTTAATGTAACAATTCAGAATTTAGTTTAATATTTATAAATTTTGAAATAATTTATTTTTGAAATTTTGGTATGAAAATTCACAAAAAAAAGGAAATTATTTTTTTATTAAAAAAATAGTGAAAAATGGAACCAAATTCTGAACTGCTGCTGGGTAATTATTTAGTTGACATAGTATGCTATATGAGTAAATATTTGACAAAGTATGCTATAGGAGCAAATATATAATCCATGTCAAACTTTCCCATAATGATAAACATACCCAAATAGTTTATCTTTTCTTACAAGCATTGCCAACTAATTAATGTAATACAAATGAAAGAAGAGGTCAACTGCAAGAGTTTCTCTGTCCTTGCCACCTTATTACAATTTGTATAATGTTCTGTACAAACATGTGACTCTAAATTTAATTTAAAAAAATGCAGGGTGGTGTCACAGAAACGGGGTGTTGCTGCTAGTGTACGATTACATGCCTAATGGGAGTTTGGACAACCACATTTTCTGCGAGGAAGGGAGCAACACTAGCCCACTGAGTTGGCCTTTAAGGTACAAGATCATAGCAGGAGTGGCTTCTGCATTGAACTACCTACACAACGAGTATGATCAGAAAGTGGTCCACAGAGACCTTAAGGCCAGCAACATCATGCTGGACTCAGACTTCAATGCCCGTTTAGGTGACTTCGGGTTGGCTCGTGCATTGGAGAATGATAAAACATCGTATGCGGAGTTGGAAGGAGTGCATGGCACCATGGGGTACATTGCACCCGAGTGCTTCCACACGGGGAGGGCCACAAGGGAATCTGATGTTTATGGGTTCGGAGCAGTGCTCCTTGAGGTGGTGTGTGGGCAAAGGCCATGGACCAAGAACGAGGGGTATGAGTGCTTGGTGGATTGGGTTTGGCTCCTGCATCGTGAGCAAAGGATACTTGATGCAGTGGATCCAAGACTTGGGAATGACCTCGTGGCTGAAGAGGCTGAGAGGGTTCTGAAACTAGGACTTGCATGCTCTCACCCCATTGCCAGTGAGAGACCAAAGATGCAAACCATTGTGCAGATCATATCTGGTTCAGTGCCTGTGCCTCATGTTCCACCTTTCAAACCAGCTTTTGTGTGGCCAGCAATGGACCTTTCAAGCCTTGCAAGTGAGCTCACCACACAAACCACCACAACAACCGAGTACACACCCATGAACAGCACCCCACATTCCATGCGTGTTGATTTCTCAGATAGTGGCTCTCTCGTCTAAACCACCATATATGCATGCATGCAGCTCCTCTTTGAACACAACCTTTTCTCTTTGGTTTTTCCTCATATCTATGTTGGTCAGCCCTTCCACTTACTTAACTTTTCTTCCTCTCAAACAAAGGAAGAAAAAATTCTTCAGACTTTTCCTTCTTTTAATCTTGATTTGATTTTGATGACATCAAGTATAGATTCTCTTGTAGTTTCTAATTTTTATTGGAAAGGAATGAGATTGGGGTTTGTAAATTTTGATGAAATAATATATTTTCTGTATGTTCTTTTTTCATTCTTGTACTTGGGGAGGTCATGCAATAATATCCACCTCAGTAATACCTTTTTTACGAATAAATTTTAACTGTTAATGGGTTAGTGGTTGTTAACGATAAAATTGGAACCCACAAGTTATGTTTTCTTTCCATTCTTACAGTGAAGAGAATCTTATATCCTAAAAGATAGATAATGTTATTTGTTGCGTATGCGTGTCTACGTTATCAATATATAAATGAAACAAATAATTCCAACCACTATGATTAGCATGTATAAAGGAAACTGTTCCCTTTTTTCACAGAAAATTCAAAAAGAATCCCTTCTGTCTTCCTATATCCACAACACTTCTCTAAATTGGACAAGCAACGCCTAAAAAAAATAAAATTTAACACTAATTCAATTTTACAAATCCGATATATAAAGGGAGGTTTAGATCTACATTATATAATATTGAAATAATTCATCTTTAAATTTAAGACTAACGTAATTTTATAATACCGACATATAAAGTAAAATTTGAATCTACATTATATATTATTGAAATAATTCATCTTTGCTCGATAGGAAACCTCAAGATAAATAATCTTATTTGATAAAATAAAACCACGTTTTTCAAAATAAGAAATTATCACTAAAGTTTTGTTTTTATTTATCAACTTTCCTTTTATAATCACATGTATATCACAAAAATAACTATTTACTGAAAACAATGAAGCCAGTCCTAAATTATCTTTCTCTTCATATATATATATATAGTCAGTATATATGGCTTTTAATTATCACTTTAATTCCCTCAAGCTTTCCTTTTACATGTATCTGTTGAACTAAATGGTCATTAAAATAAGTTATAAACTCTAGTAATACTATATTAAATTTCAGCTCAAATGTCAAACTTCTCAACAAGTTCCATTAAATTATTTAGCAATAACTTATTCTAAATATGAGCATTTCCCCTATTTGCCAAAGAACTACATAAATTTCTGAAGAGTGGGGCATCAACTTTCTTAAACCCTACTTCCAATGACTAGGCCAATCGTAATAACTCCAGGACACCACTGTACATCTTATTGCTAACTCTGAGCTTCCTATAATCTTCATAAATAAAAGGTCGATATAGACGAGGGTGATCATGGTCCACCAATTCCTCTGGAGCCTCAACATTCCTATTTCTTGGTGCCAACATAAATGTAGCAATTGAAAAACGTTCGGTGCCTTCCTTGCATTGCACACGGTGCATCAGATTCCAAAACCTTCCATTGCTCCACACCTGCGTATGCATACAGTTCCATGCTCAAGTTTATGAATAGTAGTATAATAAGGGTCAGAAACTAATTTCTGGTTGGTTGCTATTAACTTACACGAGCAATGTCTCCAACATTGACTAGGAGGGTCCCAGGGAAAGGAGGGACTGGCAGAAATGAGGCAGAAGAAGAGTTGAGCACTTCAAGACCACCAACATTTTCATCATCTTGAAGAATGGTCAAGAAGCCTGAATCTGTGTGCTCTTCAAGTCCAGTGGATCCTACAGCTTCTGGGGTGAAGTTATATTTGTTAATTCTCAGCTGGCATGGCCAGTCCTTGAAATCATCCACCACTACTCCTAGAGATTCAGCCATCTTTTGTCCTATCTTCACTGCCAAACCATGAATTGCTTCCCCATATCTCTCTACGATTTCCCTGCAAAATCAACACTTCAAACTTCAAAAAAAGATGTGGCTGATTTAAAATATTTGTTGAATGAAGTTTTGTTACGACAACTTTAACTATAACATTTATTAAGATAACTTAAAAAATCATTAACTATTTTTAATTTAAATAGTCCTTTTATATTTTCATTCAATAGCCTCCTAAACCAATGTATCTTCTCCGTTTAAATATTTTTTTATGTTCTATTTGTTAGGAAAATTATATTTGATAGTTTTAATGACACTTTAATTTTTTGGATTTTTGGTTTAATAGAAAGTGTTTGATGAGAAGTTAAAAATGAAAGGGAAGATTATTGGTCCCAATATATCAAAATCGGGAATTTTGTGGTCTCTTACCGCATTAAAAGAGTCATTCTCAAGTCCTGCAAGAGGAATAATGAAAATTTTGATTAAGAAGAAGAAGATCATAATCATATCAAATAATCTATTGTCATCCACAGATATACAGGATGTGACCCGTTTATTTAATTTTGACTCTTAATAATTTAATATGATGATTGAATTCATCGTTCAGAATATTTATCTTAACACTATTTAAAATTCATTTTATTTTTATACAACAAATTGTTTCATTTTTTTTAGTGACCTATGCCATTAGAGACTAATTTAGAATATAATGGTAAAGGTTATTAAAACCTTGATAGCTAATGTTAGATACTAATTATTTAACTTAATTGGTGACTAAATTCAATCATTACTTCTATTTTGTAGTTATTTAACAACCAAAATCTAATTTGATAATTATTTTGGTCACAATTAATAACTATTTTATTTGGTAACTAAAAATTGGTTTCTAAACAATTTTTTTCTTTTCTGGATATATTTCAGAAATGTAAATAAAGCTAAACCATATTTTTGGACTTGTGTTAACTTTTACTTTTTTGGATGATTAGGAACAATTAATACTAATAAAATCTAACAATAAGTAGTAAATAATAAAAGGGAAAAAGGGAGAAAGAGATGTAACCTGTGGTAGGGAGAGGCATGAAGTTGAGAGCAGAAATCGTGCATAGCTTGTGAAGAACCCAAATCGTAGAGGCTTAGGGCCTCGAAAAAAGGGTTGACTGCACTGGGTGCCTTGTAACCACTGCCTACAATGACTTTTGTGTTGCGTTGTTTGATCTCGAAAGGAAGATCAAGCAAAGCTTCACTCACCTTCTTCATCTCAGCCATGAGGGTTTCTGGAATAGAGTGGTTGATGATCCTGAAACAACCCCATCTTTCACATGCCTCTCTCAGCTTCTTGCAATCAATCTTCTCCATATCAACCACTGGAATCTTCGTCTCTTCCATTCTGCTATCCCTGCTGTTTTGTTCTTGTACAGATCACAAGGATGAACACGCAACAGATGCACTCTAACATCTGTTCATCTCATATATATATTATTAACAGGGCTATTTTATTCACACGTTTCTTGAAGTATTTTTAATTAGAAAATACCAAAATTTGATGCCTTTAAGATGAGGAAACAAATTCAACCCACCATCTTCAATGATGGATCGCTCCCATATGCAAAAAGGAATTCAAAAGGTCCCTCGTGCTGCATAAGGTTGTTCGAAGCAATAATATATAGCATCCTTAATTTTCGACCTAATTACACATTCCTGTCATATATTCGTAATATAAAATAAGCAATTATTGATGTTGTTCTTTTTCTTTATTTTCAATGTATGGGGGTCACATAGTTGTTTGTAGGAGTGAGATTTGTTTTCTGTGAAGAATTTGGCAAATTTCCCGGTTAATAAGGTTTTTTACTAGTCTTATTTTACGTAAACAATGAAGACACTCTTAAATTATCTTTGTTTTCATATATATAGTCAGTATATGGCTTTTAAACATCACTTTAATTCCCTCAAGATTTCCTTTTACACATGTCTGCTGAACTAAATGATTATTGAAATAAGATATAAACTCTAATAGTACTATATTAAATTTCAGCTCAAATGTCAAACTTAACAAGTTCCATTAAAATATTTAGCAGTAACTTATTCTAAATATGAGCATTATTCCCCCAGTTGCCAAAGAAATACATAAATTTCTGAAGACTGTTATTGCCTTCAACCTATCCTAGTTCCAATGACTAGGCCAGGCGTAAAAACTCCAGGGCTTCACCACAATGCATATTATTGCTAAATTTGAGCTTCCTATATTCTTCATAAGTAAAAGGTCGATATAGACGAGGGTGATCATGGTCCAACAAATTCCTCAGGAGCCTCCACATTCCTATTCCTTGGTGCCATCATAAATGTAGCAATTGAAAAACGTTTGGTGGCTTCCTTGCATTGCACACGGTGTATCAGATTGCAAAACCTTCCATTGCTCCACACCTGCATATGCATACAATTGCATGCTCAAGTTTATCAATAGTAGCGTAATAAGGGTCAGAAATTAATTTCTGGTTGGTTGCTATGAACTTACACGAGCAATGTCTCCAACATTGACTAGGAGGGCCCCAGGGAAAGGAGGGACTGGCAGAAATGAGGCAGAAGAAGAGTTGAGCACTTCAAAACCACCAACGTTTTCATCATCTTGAAGAATGGTCAAGAAGCCTGAATCTGTGTGCACTTGAACTCCAGTGGACCCTACAGCTTCTGGGGTGAAGTTATATTTGTTAATTCTGAACTGGCATGGCCAATCCTTGAAATCATCAACCACTACTCCTAGAGATTCAGCTATCTTTTCTCCTACCTTCACTACCAAACCATGAATTGCTTCCCCATATCTCTCTACGATTTCCCTGTCAAAATCAACACTTCAAACTTCAAAAAAAGCCAATGTCAAATTGTCCTACCCAACGTAACAATGGGGTCAAAATAACAATTACAATGTACAAAATATATAAAAAAATGTGGGTGAGTTTTGTTCAACATTTTTAAATGTTAAATCTAGTGTCATTTAATCAAAATATGGTTAATTTATTTTGATAGTTTTTAAAAGAAGATGATCAGAGAACTTGTCCAGACTATTTTTTACTACTGTAAATATAAACAAAAATTTTATCATACATGTCCGGAAGAAAATTTGTTGACTCTTGCTATATAAAAAACGAATATTTTGTTAAAAAAATAATACTGATATACGCTTTGAAGTCATCTAAATTATTTTTGTCTAACAAGTTTTATAAATACTTCCATTCAAATATTTGATGGATTAGTTTACTTAGTTCAATATTTATGACAACTTTAACTCTAATTTATTAAGATAACTTATAAAATTGCTCATACATAAAAATAATGTGATTTTTTTGGATATTTATGAAATTGGATAAATCATGACACCATTTTTATCTAAAAAATTGTATGATATAATCACAATATCAGTAAAAGATAATAAAAATTGTGTTAAGTGATATGATTTAAAAGTAAAATGAAAATTATACCATTGTAATACTATTTTAGTACCAATATTAACTCTCATCGTTATATCGAAAAAAAATAATATTTAAATAGTGTTCTAATTGAAAAAAAATAAATTATATCTAAATAGTGTTCTAACTCATACCAATAAAGAAATAAATAATTCATACTGAAGCAACAAATCTCAACATAATGCACTTCAATCGTGCTTTAATTACACTAATTACTAAGGAACTCTATGGGAAAGCAACATCCTTGCCATGATAAATTCCAATGTAATATACCTGAATGATACTTTAATTACATCGATTATGTTTTAGTTAAACCAGTAAAATAACTGCTTTATAAGAAAATTATTTTTTTTATAGTTACCACAACTCATTTTTTTTTATTTAATTGTAATGTTTAGAAATGGGCACAATGACATGATTTTTGTTTTATTATTTTCAGCATGTACGATTTTAATTAAAATTAAAAAATTATGAAATCATCTCCACATTATATGATTTAAAAAAGAAATCGTGTCACTTAAATATAATTTATCTATTTTCATAAAAAAAAATCACTCAAATATAACCGCTCTGATATTTTAACATGTAAAATCATTAACTATTTTTATATTTGAAATAGTACTTTTAACATATTCATTCAACAGCCTCCTACATCAACGTGACACAAAGCTTCGTCTTTTTCTTAATTTTTTTTTTTAATTCTTATATTTTATTAATGTGTAATTTTGATCTGCAGAGAATTTCAATACTATACATTTAGCCTTTTAAATTTGTCATAAAGTTAAAAAAAAAAAAAATTAAAAGGAGAAGAGATTAACCTGTGGTGGGGAGAGGCATGAAGCTGAGAGCAGAAATCTTGCATAGCTTGTGAAGAACCCAAATCAGAGAGGCTTAGGGCCTCGAACAAAGGGTTGGCTGCATTTGGTGCAACGTAACCACTGCCTGCAATGACTTTTGTGTTGCGTTGTTTGATCTCGAAAGGAAGATCAAGCAAAGCTTCACTCACCTTCTTCATCTCAGCCATTAGGGTTTCTGGAATGGAGTGGTTGATGATCCTGAAACATCCCCATCTTTCACATGCCTCTCTCAGCTTCTTAAGCTCAATCTTCTCCATATCAACCACCGGAATCTTGCTGTCTTCCATTCTGCTATCCCTGCTGTTTTCTTCCTCTAGAGATCACAAGGATGAACACACAACAGATACACTCTATCATCTGTTCATCTCATATATATATTAACAGGGCTATTTTATTCACACGTTTCTTTAAGTATTTTTAATTACAAGTTTTTTAAGTCTCTTTGTTTTCTTTTTTCGAAAAAAAGACTCATTCTAGAAGGAGTTTCAACAAATCAACATTTTTCAACTTTATTTATAATCATAGACTAGGTTCAAAATCGATTTCCTCATAATTAAACTTTCTTTGAAATAATATCATTGGTATAATAAGCAGGGCGGAATTCAGTCGACAAGTCTGGTCATTTTTTTTTTCTAAATTCTTTATCATATCATGATAAAAAAATATTTTGTAAATTTTTTTCAATGATATTAGTGTGGAAAAATTGTTATATTTCATTTGTTACGTCGATTAATGTTAATATGTTGTTTGATAGGTAGTTAAAATTAAGAGTGTAATAGTAAGATTGTAAAATTGTATATACTATTTGTTATTTAAATTATGATCATGATCGGATTATCAAGTAAAATCGTAAAAATATGGGTATTTCAAATTATCTCTAATAGTAAGATTGTTATCTGTAATTCAAATCTCAAGTATGATCCAAATTGTCAAATAATGATTTATATGTGCAATTCACACATTAAAAATATGTGAATCATGATTTATTTCTTTCAATGATTGCTTCAACTCTTCATGTTATTGCATAAATAGATTACGTTTAAATAAAACTATTTAACCTAATGTTATTAAAATTTTATCTTGCAATTTGTTTTGTGAAATTAATGTAATTAAATTTCACATTATATTTTAAATCTTGCAATTTAATTTGGATTTAATTAAAATAAATTTTAAATTTAATTCAATAATTAAAAGTTTTTTGTACTACATCTTAATTTTGGTGGATGATTAAGTTTTAATTAAAATAAAATTCAATTAATATACTTCTAACTTCTATTTCTTCTTCACCTTACAAAATTCAGGAATCAAAGTGAGATATCCACAACGTAAACAACAATTTATATAGAAATAAAAATATACTATCTTACGGTCCTACCGTTTACAATTTTAAATTCTTCGTTCTCCTAATCATAATCTGAATTTGAACCAAAGTCGGTGTTGAGTTTTTTTAATTAAGAATTGCAGAAGTTGGGGCACGTGGGGCACATGCATTTTTTTCTCTATTTTTAATCCCCAATTAGATGGCAAATTTTCTAAATTATTATAATTTTTTTAAAATTCTCGTAATGATGCAATTAAAGGTTGATTTATGTCATTATGAATAAATCAGTCATTATTATTCTATTTAATTTAAAGTTAAGTGAAATGATGAAAAAGAGAAAATGATTTTAGTTAACAAAATGAAGTGGTGTAATTAAGACACGATTTCAATTAATCAGTTAACTAAAATGTTTATACTACTGCACCATATTAGAGTGATTAAAATAATTATATTAATTGAGCTAACCATTCTTCCATTCAAATTAATTTTATATTTATTTTAATTACTTAATAACAATTAATTTTAATCATTACATGTTCATCAAAATAAACAAAACAGTTCATTATTATACATAAATTTTATTTGCACAATCCAATAAAAGTGAGAAAATAAAAGAGGAATGATGAAGAAAATTAATCATCCTTAAAATGGTGCAGGAGTGTAAGATTTTAATTAACTAAATTGTGTTCTCTTTTCACAATTTCACTTAACTTTAAATTAAATTATTCAATAATAACATGATTTATTCACAATGATACCTGCAACCTCAATACAATTGATCTACATCCGAACAAAAATAAAAAAAACGTTCATTATTTTAAAAATTTTGCAACAAAATTATATTAGTTTGGAAAATTAACCCTAATTAAATACATGATGGTAAATAATTTTGGGTTTCTGGGTAAGTATAATTAAACAAAATTATATTTAAACTATGGAGTGTGAGTCAAACACTAAACATATCATTGACTAGTGGTTCATGTTAATGTTGGAATGTGTGTAATTTTATTAGAAAATACCAAAATATGATGCCTTTAAGATGAAGAAACAAATTCAACCAACGACGTTCTGGGATGGATCGTTCCCAAATGCAAAAAGGAATTCAAAAGGTCCCTCGTGTTGCATAAGGTTGTTCGACGCAATAACATATAGCATCCTTAATTTTCAACCTAATTACACGTTCCTGTCATTTATTCGTAATATAAAACAAGCAATTATCATTGATGTTGTACTTTTTCTTTATTTTCATTGTATTGGGGAGGGAGATTTGTTTTTTGTGAAGAATTTTCACCATTTTATTAATCACAAATAAACAAAGGGACAACACGATTTAATCAAAGATTAATTTCTAAAGTTGTTTTAAAGAACTAAAAGATGAACTGTAGTTTCTGGATAACTAATTTCTGTTTGATTTTTCCTTGAAGAACTAAGAGAATAATTATATCAAATTGAGTGACTAAAAAATATTTAAATTTAAAATATATTTTCCTTTTACAAATTGAATACTAAAATATATTGCTGCATGTGACTATTTTCACTGTCGACTAATAAGTCAAACCGTTAATTTATTCATTTTGAAAATTAGGATGGCTTCCACTTGGAACTTGCTAATTTCACTAGAGTTCTTTTATATATTTTTTAATATATATATATATATATATATATATATATATATATATATGTGTGTGTGTGTGTAGACACAAATATAATAAAAAACAGTTAATATTTTTAAAGTTTTAAAAAAGACAAATAAATTCACAAAAATCCAATAATTAAAAATGAAGGGAGACTAATTCGACAACACAGCAACATGAGATATAAATACAAAATAATTTAATTAGCATATATATTCTTAATGACAAATAACAAAACATAAATACATAAATTATGAACAAATATAAGCATAAATAAATACATAATCATAAATATAATTAAAAATAGTAAAAAAATTAATTTCGTTCATACTACCCAAACACAATTAATAAAAGTACGCATATATTAATAAGAGATAACCAATATAATTAATTTCACATTTACATAAATACAAAAATAAATAATTTAATTATCTTAATTAAATAAACATAAGTATATCGCATGCACAAATAAAAAAAAGAGCAGATAATAATTATAATTAATATTAATAAAATAATTACATAATAGTAAATAAACATAAAAACAATTGGCATAACTTTATTACAACTTTCGTTCAAATAAACTCCTTGTATTCTAAGAGCTTGTGTAAAGGTATTGCACAACTTAAAAAGACACTACTAAAACTTGTTTTGTTTTGCATCAGACAAGGATCTAAATGCTAACCATTCAATCTCAATACTGACATCCTCCTTTGGTAAAAAAATAGTACAAACTAATAAATGTCTTTAACTAGTATTTTACCTGTGCGAAGGACGGGATTTATTTAAAATTTTAACATATTATTATATTAAATTGATTCACTAAAAATAGAAGAGTTGAAATTAAAAATAATAAAAAATAAATAATAGATAAGAATTCATATAATGCTGATACAATTATTGTATAAGCAATTTTTATCTTTATTATTGATTCGTATCAATTCATTATTACAATTCATTATATGGAATCAAATGGACAATAAATAGCTTAGGTTGGGTAACCAAGATTGTCACTCTAACTGGTTGAAGTTGTTAACATTTTGTATATATATTCAATATTATACCATCAAGAAAATTGCAAGCATCAAATAAAACTACAAATACATATAAGACTTTAATTATAAACCACATGAAGACACTAATGTCATTTTTCAATTTGAAAAACTTTCATATGCCAACTTTACAGATCTTATCATAAATAAACACAAAACTTGCAATAAGAAGGAGAATATGAGATTGTTTTTTTTTTTCAATAAGTTATTTTGATACTATATAAGATGATAATCAAACTTTTTACACACAAATCATAAAAATTGTTCAATCCATATTTAATATTGTTTTCCTTCTAGATAAAAAAACATAATTTTTTATTTCTATAAACAAATTTATGTTGACACCACAATAAATAAAAGACAATAATTATATTTGAAGAATGATAATTATATATAAAAAGTGTTATATTGAAAGTATTTTCTATTTTTACCTTTCGAAATCAAATTAAGTAAAATAAAATGCCAATGTTGATTATAAGTTGTTGAATACAAATAACATTTAAACAATTGGTGGTGATATAATTGCATCCAGGAATCAGCCTCATTCTCATGTTAAAGTGTACACTTTAGAAGCTTCAACAAGTATTCTCTTTTAAACTTCATCAATTTGCATCTTCTTTAATAAGTATTTAGGAAGTTAGCTTAGAAGAACAAATAAATAATAAAAAAGTATATTACCGTTAGAACAATATGTCTTATATTTTACAAATTTTTGGAATATTTATTTGTACACAATACTTTTAGTTATGTTTGTCACATTTTCGTCTTCATTCAAAATAAATATTTTTAATTTATTATTTATTTTAATTCTAGAAACACTAATATAGACCATATGTAGAAAAGGAAAAATACAATTCAACTTTTGAAAGTAGTTGTCCTTAACTCTTTTTAATTCTCATTACAAAATATAAAGGTATTGGAAACCTAAATTAGAAGGTATCAAATTAATTATTGAGATAAATATCTTTTCACCAATGTTTTTTTTTTTTCACAGATAACAATGACAAAATTAACATTTTTGGACAAATCATTAATTTCCTACTTTATCTCATTACAAAAACTATTTGCTTTATTAATATTACTCAAAAGGATAATAGATACATCCACTTTCAATTTAATTTAATGATTAGTATCCTAAACATTTAATCTCATCTACTAATTTAAATGTCAATCATTCATCTTGAACTTTTTAATATTTATCTTATATTGACAAGATATATCAAAACTCATATATGTTCTCTTCTTCATAATGTTTTAAAGATAAAATAAAATCATCAACTTTTTCTACAAATTCAACTAATTTTGGGACAAAATTTTGTCCATCATAGAATATGGAGATATTATATGTAACAAAATTTGAAAATATACGACTGAACCAATAACAATAAAGATGAATCAATGTTTTTGGCTAAAAAATGTTATAATATCGGAACAATACCTCCACCATTTTCACTTAAATTCATATATCTGTCTTCAATTTTTATAATTCAATTAACAAATTCTTTTATATCTGATATCTTCAACACATCTAGCAATATTTAATCTCATATCTTATACGAAAGTTTTAAAATTTTGTAATTTTATCCTAAATTAGAATAGATTAAAAAATTATGTCTTCCTTCCATTCTTACATTGAAGAGAATCTTATATATCCTGAAAGATGGATAATGTTGTGTGTTGCGTACGCGGGTCTACGTTATCAATATATAAGATGAAACAAATAATTCCAACCCACTATGATTAGCGTGTGCAAAGGGAAACTGTTCCCTTTTTCACTGTTCACAGAAAATTCAAAAGGAATCCCTTCCCCTTCTATCCACATCACTTTCTTCTTTAAATTGGACAAGGATCGTCAAGATAAATAATCTTGTTTGTCAAAACAAAACCATTTTTTGTCAAAATAATAAATTATCGCTAAGTTTTGTTTCTCACAAAAATAACTATTTACTGAAAACAATGAAGCCAGTCCTAAATATATATAGTCAGTATATATGACTTTTAAATATCACTTTAATTCCCTCAAGATTTCCTTTTACATATGTCTGTTGAACTAAATGATCATTAAAATAAGTTATAAACTCTAGTAATACTATATTAAATTTCAAGCTCAAATGTCAAACTTCTGAACAAGTTCCATTAAATTATTTAGCAGTAACTTATTCTAAATATGAGCATTTCCCCCAGTTGCCAAAGAAATACATAAATTTCTGAAGAGTGTTATTGCCTTCAACCTATCCTACTTCCAATGACTAGGCCAAGCGTAATAACTCCAGGGCTTCACCACTGTGCATCTTGTTGCTAACTCTGAGCTTCCTATAATCTTCATAAATAAAGGGTCGATATAGACGAGGGTGATCATTGTCCACCAGTTCCTCTGGGGCCTCAACATTCCTATTCCTTGGTGCCAACATAAATGTAGCAATTGAAAAACGTTTGGTGGCTTCCTTGCACTGCACACGGTGTATCAGATTGCAAAACCTTCCATTGCTCCACACCTGCATATACATACAATTGCATGCTCAAGTTTATCAATAGCAGCATAATAAGGGTCAGAAAAAAAATTGTTTTCTGGTTGGTTGCTATGAACTTACACGAGCAATGTCTCCAAGATTCACTAGGAGGGTCCCGGGGAAAGGAGGGACTGGCAGAAATGAGGCAGAAGAAGGGTTGAGCACTTCAAGACCACCAACATTTTCATCATCTTGAAGAATGGTTAAGAAGCCTGAATCTGTGTGCACTTGAACTCCAGTGGATCCTACAGCTTCTGGGGTGAAGTTATATTTGTTAATTCTGAACTGGCATGGCCAGTCCTTGAAATCATCAACCACTACTCCTAGAGATTCAGCTATCTTCTGTCCTATCTTCACTGCCAAACCATGAATTGCTTCCCCATATCTCTCTACGATTTCCCTGTCAAAATCAACACTTCAAACTTCAAAAAAAGCCAATTTGAAATTGTCCTCTCCAACGTGCCAATGGGGCCAAAATAACCATCATAAACTGTACAAAATATATAAAACAATGAGGCTGAGTTTTATAAATACTTCCATTAATATTTGTTTAATGAAGTTTCATTACTTCGATATTTACGACAACTTTAACTGTAAAATCATTAACTATTTTCACATTTAAATAGTACTTTTATGTATTCATTCAGCAGCCTCCTAAATCAATGTAAAGACTGGATTTAAATATTCTTGAAGTTCTGTTTAGACTTTATTCTATAGAACAAATTGTTTCATTCTTTTTACAGTGATAAAGAGATAAAAAAGAAAGAGAAATTATGAGAAAACATAGATATAATGGAAAAGATATACACAGAAAGAAATGTAAATAAAGCTAAACCATAGTTTTGAACTTGTGTTAACTTTTATTTTTTTGGATGATTAGGAACAATCAATGCTAATAAAATTTAACAATAAGCAGTAAATAATGAAGCGAAAGAAAAGGAACCTGTGGTGGGGAGAGGCATGAAGTTGAGAGCAGAAATCGTGCAAAGCTTGTGAAGAACCCAAATCGTAGAGGCTAAGGGCCTCGTAGAAAGGGTTGACTGCACTTGGTGCCATGTAACCACTGCCTGCAATAACTTCTGTGTTGCGTTGTTTGATCTCCAAAGGAAGATCAAGCAAATATTCATTCACCTTCTTCATCTCAGCCAAGAGGGTTGCTGGAATGGAGTGGTTGATGATCCTGAAACAACCCCATCTTTCACATGCCTCTCTCAGCTTCTTGCAATCAATCTTCTCCATATCAACCACTGGAATCTTGCTGTCTTCCATTCTGCTACTGTTTTGTTCCTGTGGAGATCACGAGGATATACTCTAACATCTCTTCATCGTATATATATATTGGCAGGGCTATTTGTTGCAGAAAAAAAGTATTTTGCAAATTTTTTTTTCAGTGAGATTATTGCAGAAAAAAAATGTTATAATTCATTTATTACGTTCATTAATATTAAATGTTGTTTAATAGGTAACTGTTCTTTTTTCTTGTTTATTTCTGTGTTAGGTGGGTCACTATTCAGTGCTTTTATTAAGCCAATTGCGGAAATTGGGGAACATGCTGGTAGCATCTTTCCTTTTTTTTTTTTTTCGCTATTTTCAGTCTTGGTAAATAATTT
>Ga0209489_102212_pt1 | contig 39787 bp, 26 predicted proteins | sample SiratrowhiteBW_FD_187527 | JGI IMG/M metagenome (GOLD analysis project Ga0209489, IMG submission 187527) | Root nodule microbial communities of legume samples collected from California, USA - Siratro white BW (SPAdes) (version 2) | ecosystem: Host-associated > Plants > Roots > Nodule | place...
CATTAAAATTTCCCAAATGGTTTATCAAATGGTTTAAAGATTTCGGTCCATTACCCACAATATTTCCAGAAAAAATTACAGAAGCATATACATATTTCCGAGAAAAGTCAACATTTGTATCAGGTTACAGGCTAATCTCCTTTGTAGCCTCTCAAGCCATTACTTGGATATTATCTTGGAATTATGTTATTATTACTCCATATGAAGGAACAGATTTAAAAATGTTATCCAGACAAATCCGAATAAAATTATTATTATTATTATTATTATTATTATAAATGTCATATTTAAAATATTTAATGATTAAATTAATTTATAAGTGTGGGTATAAATTATATTTGTTGAATATATTTTAAAGTTTATTTACTATTATTAGTTGAATTGAAGTACAAGTTTCATTGTTTTTAACTATTTTTATTATTGTTATTATTCTTATTTATTCGTTTTTATATTATGATTTTATTTTATTTTTAATTCAAGAAAATTATAAATATTATATTTTTTTATAATAATTAAATTTATTTACGAGAATATATATTAAATTAAACTATAATGTTATTATGCTATATTAAAATTATATGTTGGATTAATTTATAAATAATTAGTTTTTATAAAAACAATATTATATTATACATATAAAATTTATAAAATTTAAATTAGGAAGCAAATAATAAATATTATATCAAATATAAAGTAATTTTTGAGAAATATTAGTCAATATTTTCTCGTAATTAAATAAATTTTACATTTAAATACATTAATATCATATTCACCTTTTTCTTATTCGACCTCTTGTATTCTTAGCCTTTGGACACTAGGTTTTTTGCCTTTAGGCACTTGGCCTCTTAGTCTTTTGACACTTAGCACTCGGCCTCTTGGTTTTTCAACACTTGACTTCTTGCCCATTTAGTCTCTTGGTTTTTCAACACTCACCACTCAATTTCTCGGCCTCTCAATTCTTACCCACTTAGCATCTAGTCATCTCGGTCTCGATCAACATTTCATCACCTTCGATAAAATAATATATATATATATATATATATATATATATATATTAATTAAGTTATATAATAATCAAATCAACATATATATATATATATATATACATATATAATTTATGTTTGTTATCCTTAAAATGAAATTATATGTATATTAAATTAAAATTTCACGTCTTAATTGTTGAATGTTTTATTCGCTTATCATTTGATTGTATTATATATTTCTTTATCTTCCACTATATCCTAAGCTAAGTATATAACAATTATTGGTTTAGGAAATAGAATCATTTGTTTCACTCTATTAATTAATTTAATTAATTTAGGATGTCACGTAGCATATCCTTTTCCATCCTTAGATGTTTCCTTACCAAACAACTCCCCTTAGATTGTCTACATTGTACAAGCCACTCACCCAAAAGTATTATTAATACCTAACCATCCATTCATGAAATCTTCTCCATTCTCACTACATCTGCCCACCTAACTCCTATATAGTACACCTTGTTGCACAGAAGTTCTTAACAACAAATGTGCTCTATAATTCATTGTCTACACTAAGGTTCTGTATGTCTTGTTTAGATTGTCCATGTGATATCATTTTGGCACCGCTTTATACGAAGGACCTTGGATTTTACTGTAGAGGAATGGTTGAGGAGATTAGCTACAATTTTTCCTGTCCCTCTAGCTTGAAGAGTGAATTCTTCTTTTCTCACTTATCTTACGTGTTTATTTGATTGTTTTTACACTGAGGATAATGTGTGATTTAAGTGTTGGGGAGGAGATTTTATATTAAAATAATAAATTTAAAAATAATGGAATTTAAAATTATTAAAATAAATTCAAAATTTAGAAGAATGTGTAAGTGTAATTAACAATATAATGAATAAGTTTAAAAAATCAAATTATTAAAAGAATTATTAATATTAATTAATATTCTATTATGCATATTATAAATTAGAAGGAATTAAAATAAATATACTCTATTGGTCATGACACTCCCCCAACATTAAAATTTATAAATCTTTGATTGTGTTGTCTATACTCACATGTGGCAAGATAAAATGGATATAGATGTTATTAAATGCATGTTTCTTCCTGTCCAAAAAAGTGTGCAAGGATACACTTTATGATGTCTTAGTCCAAGATTCAAGAAATATATTATTATGGAGGACATATCTTCAATGATGGCTTATAAGCCAAAAGTTTCAAAATGTGACAATGAGAAGAGTTGTGATGGTGAGAAGGAAAACATTAGGTGGAGTTTGGAAGATGAAAAACATATGATAAAATAGATACTCTAATGATAATAGACAAGAAGCATATGATGAGGATAGATACTCTAGTGCATATGATGGAGACCCACGTGTTGATAATTACAAATCTGTTAGAGATAGAATAAGGATAACAATTAAGGTTCTGGAAAGGTCTGGATATTTATAGTTTGTTGCATACTTTTTAATAGTTGCGAGTGAAGTGTTAGAAGATGAACCTTCTAAGTAAGGAGAAGACTCAATGACAAAACATCATGAATGAACAAATTAAATTACTCATGTGAACAATACCTTGACTCTTGTTTGTAGACCTCTGGGTTCTAGGATGCCTATTTGTAAATGAATTTTCAAACATAAAGATGGTAATCCAAGAACTAATCAATTAAAATTCAAAGCGAGATTGGTGGCTAGAGGCTTTACTTATAAATAAGTTGATTATAAGGATGCTTTATCTCTTATCATAAAGCACATATCCAACGGATGGTGTTAGCCATGGTTGTTAAGCTTAACCTTGACCTGAAATAGATGGATATTAAGACTACATTTTTATATGGACACTTAGAACAAATCATCTACATGAAGTAACCACAACAATTTGAGATAGAAGACAAGAGGGATTATGTTGGTAAACTAAATATATCCTTACACAGTCTGAAACAATCCCAAGGAAATGGATCAAATAGTTTTGTAAGTTCATTATTATTGTTGGTTTGAACATAACAAGTATAATATGTGTGTCTACTTCAAGTTTCTATAAAAATACCACTTCATAATATTGTTGTTGTATGTTCATGACATTTTAATAGCTAGCAATAATAAGCATGAGGTTGAGAAGGTTAAGGTTGAGATGAATAACAAATTTGATATAGAGGATCTTGGAGATGCTAGGAAGATTTTAGGGATTGAGATCATTAGAAGATGTGATTTGAAGTGTGTATATGTGTCACAAGAGACCTATCTGAAAAAAATCATTAACAGATTTGGGATAACAAACTTGAAACCTGTATCCACACCTCTTGTTTCTCATTATAAGTTGAGTGACGAACAGTCTCCGAAGATAGTGGAGGAACAAAATTTTATAGATGGTATTCCATATGTAAACATTGTTGATTTTGTGTTGTATGTTGCAATTCTCCAACTAACCTATGTATTGAGTGTTGTTAACAGGTTCATGTCAAATATTGGGAAAGCTCACTAACAAGCTCTTAAGTAGACTTTGCCAATGGTACTACAATCAGCTAAAAGGTCAATCTATAACAAGAAGTGACTTTGCCAATATTTGACATGTCCTACTAGCCTATTTTATGTGTTTATAGCATATGATACTATAATCAACTATAGTGTTAATCTATAGAAAGGAGTGACTTTGCCAAACATTGAAGCTGAGTATATTGTCATGATAGAAACAATCAATAAAGTTTTATAGTCGAGGGGTCTAGCTAGAGAGCTAAAGGTGCAAGATCAAATTGTCACTATCTATTGTGGCAATAACAACTTTATATAGTTACCAAAAAACTAAGTCTACCATAAAAGAAATAAGCACATTGACATCAAATTGCATTTCGTAGAAGAGCATATCGTGCGATAGTTTATGAAGGTGATGAAACTCTAAACAAATCAGAATCCCTCTAATATGATTACGAAGATTCTTCTAAACAACAAATTTTTTCTTTATTTGAGTTTGATCTAATTTATTAGTGATTAAGCATATAATAAACTTATTAGTGACAGGTAATGATTGTTAAGGTACTGATTGTTTTTAGAAAACTTATGCTAAATCAAAATTGAGAATTGAGATTTGTGAGAATTGAATAAAATCTAAGATTCCTACACTTTTTAATTATTCTAAACAATATGCATATGTCTTGTAGAGTGCGTTCATCAATGCATTTGCATTCAAGAGTGTGTTTGCCGGCGATCAATGCATCTTAACTTTCTCTTTCATCTTGTACTTAAACTATATAAATAGGAACTTATATTAATAATATTGTTAATTGAGAATTATAAAGTAAGTTAAAAAAGAAAAACTAGTTGAGTGAGAATTCATCGAAACAGAAATTTCGTTTCGTAATATATTTGTTTGGATGTTATGGATGTAAATTGAAGTTTAGGGTTAATTTTTGTATGTAATTCTTAATTGTTTCTTTTGAGTTTCATCGTCGATCGGTTCACCTTCTAATTTTCTTTTGAGTTTCATCGTCGTTCCACAAACACAGATTGTTGTATATACGTTGTACAAAGTGTTATTCATGCCTTTTCATCACCATTCATTAGCAACTTCAAATTTGTCTTAACTACTCTCCATACTTCAATTCTTGCTACTTTTTTTGATGCAAAACAGTTGTAACAAACTCCAAACACATCTTCAACATGAGAAGGCGAAGGCAACCAAAAACCCTAATCCCAATTCAAAACAAACCAGACTCAGACGAAAGCATTTCTGGTAATTTTCTGCATTTCACACTCAAACCATATTCTCATTAATCCAATCACCTCTTTCTTCATGCACCGCCAGATCAAGACGACGCCGTTTTCCCCAACAATGCGCTTCCCTCCGACCCCACCCACAAGGTTCGCACCCATACATTTTCTTCCAACTCAATTTCGTTTTCCCTTCACATCACACTTGGAAATGCGATCTTTTTTTCTTCTGGGTTTTGTAGCAAGAATTGCCTATTGCGGTGCGGCTCGACAGTCTAAAAGGTGCATCATCTAATTCTCCAGAAGTTCTTCAAAAATTTCTGGATAAGCTTCTTCAAACGATCCTAATTATTAATATTAATTAGGGTGCTATGCAGGAATCAGTGATCATAATTTGTCTGGGAAAGGCACCAGTTCTTCATTTGAGGCATGTCTTTGGGTTCCTGCTGGTTATTGGACTGGTTTGTGTGATGTAACTGATGTTTTTATTGGTTGATCAGAAACCGCTTGAAGATGAGGTTGAAATGCCTGACTTCAACGAGGTAGAGGTGGTTGCCAATTCAACTGATGAAGAAAACAATTCTGCGGATGGGGTACTCTTTAAAGTTCTCATACAATGTTTTACTTCTTATTTATTAGAAAACACCAATTTGGTTGCTGAAACGAAACTGGCACCACTGTTGTTGTTGTTGTGAGTTAATGAGGTTGGTCCCTAATTTTGGTGTGTCAAGGAAGACCAAATTGATTAATGGTTGCCAAAAGTAAAAGACCAAATTTGTCCTCTTTGTAACGTTAGGGACCAAATTGATTGAAAATTTTCGAAGTCACTTTAACTTTTAGTTCTACTTTCCGGACCGAATTGATATTTTACTAATCATCTATTTTTCCATTTTTTTTCAATTTATGTTTGAGTTTATACGCTTCTTGCTTTTGTTTAGAGTAAATAATCAAAGTTTAATCCTTGAGATATGTTGCATTGGTCACAATAGTCCCTGAATGATGAAAATTGTGCATTGCTTCAGTCAAATTAGTCTCCACATTAGGAATATTAGGGAATGATTTGATTAACAGAATGCACATTTGATGAATAATTGACCAACTAAATGCATATTCATGAACCATAAGTATAATTTCCTTAATATATGTTTATCTTCCAGGAGCTAATTTGACTGTTGATTCTATATTTTGTTTACTTCTTAAAGGATAACACTGCCATATCAACTGGAAAGCTCCGCAAGTATGGTCCACAATCTATCAGAAACAAACGCACTAGAGATATGACCAGAATTTCTGAAGCATTGTTACATTCCAAAGGAAGCTCGTCAGCATCCCATGCTACCTGCTCCAAAGCAAATACATCTGGTACGTGCTCCAAAGAGAATACATTTTTTTTCTGGACTAGACCATGAATTGCTTCAAAGAGAGTCCCTATACTGGGTGGGCTTCTAGCTTCAGGTTTTTGCAATACCATTCAGCATCTATTCTGTTCTCCTTGCTACATGTCATGTTGGTAAAATAATGTGTGCATGAAGAAAGGACTTCTATTGTTAGGAAATATTCTTTCAGAAAGAGGCTGGATTTATGAGTTCTTTTCCTAACACCTAACCTGTAACTGATGAGACAACTGCAGTTCAGTTTAGGCCACTGGTTGTTACATTACATAGGTTCTGTGCTACTATGAGCATCCATATGAGAACTATTAAAGGGTAGTTTTACTCTTATGTTTTTCACTGTACATCAGTTGTATGATAGGTTATTTTCTTTTACTTTGTACAGCAGTAGTTTGTTAGTGTGTTTTTAGTACATTATGTGTAAGTACAACTAACTAACTGACCAACTGATAGTTTGTTAGAGTGTTATTAGTATATTATGTGTAAGTACAACTAACTAACTGACTAATTGATAGTTAGTTAGAGTGTATTTCTTTCTGTTACAGTTTAGGCTTTGTCTCTTAGCTGTCATCTTACTAATAGTTAGAACTTGTTTTTCTTCTGTTACTGCTTAGGAACTGTATTCCTTAAGCTATACAAACTAGATGTATTTTTCCAAAACGAGCCTTCAGAATTCAATACAATAGTACGTCAGACATTCTCTTTATCTCTTCTCTCATCTGTTCTGTCTCTCTGTTGTTATCTCCAGGCCACTGCTTCTCACGTTATATAGATTCTGTGCATCCCTAAACATCCATACGGAGAACTAACTGAAATTAACGTATTTTTCATTTTTTTTAATCTGGGCCATGATTTGTTGCTTTCGTTGCAGTAATTTTAGTTTTTGATGACCTTTTCCCCCCTTGTTGGTTTACTCTTAATATAATTGCAACAGTTATAATTTTCAAATCAGAATATAAATTTGTGTAGTCTAATTTTTTATGTTCCTTTAGAAATACCTTGTGTGGATTTGGAATCTTGTTGACTATTCATTAGGGAGTGGTACATGATGTGATCTGTATGGGCTTGAATTTTCTTGTCCTTTTTTTCACTATTAATTCGTGTGCTTTCTTAGAACGGAGTTCATGTAATACATCATACTGTTCCTTGATGATTTTTTTTGTTGCAAATACTCATTTTGACAGATAAATGATTTTTTTGTATTATCGATGCATCCTAATGTTAGTGGACTACTGTGGCATAATTGTTGCTCCCTAAAGAATTTTATTTTCTTTGTTAGTGTTGTACTATTATTGTATAGCTTTAAGTTTATGTCACCTGAATTACAACAACTGTTGCAATTCTTGATAGCTAATTAATACCTGGAGTATTATATCAAGTTGATAACAGTTGCAGGGATTTGGAAAGCTAAACCAAGATTTTCATTGGCATCAGGGTCACATAAATGTGGGGGCATTGGTCCTTCAGTCCCCTATTTTGACAGCTTGCCTGAAATTGTGCAAGCTGTTGATCCTGGGAGTTCTGGAAATTTAGATGGAAATCATCTTGAAGACGATGACAAAATTGAAGAAAACTCAGACATTGAGCCTGATGAAACAGAAGTTTTTCCACGTAGATTTAATCTTGCCTCAATGGATAACATCTTTAACAACCCCCAAGATAAGGCCAATCAGGTGGGTAGAAATTTTGAAATGCTTCCCGTACTTCTTGACCTATCTATCCATTTACTTCTTTCCTTTATGAGGTCTTTCTTGCATCCATATTCCAATATTTTCTGAATGATCCTCAAAGAGGAGGAAATTTGGTGCAGCGTTTGCAGAAAAGTAGTAGACTCCACTTACAAGAGACAGCTGTTGACAGTGAAGATTCCTCAGAGCCTGTGGAAAGTGGATCATCAAGTGACAATGAGGTATATAACTATATATGCTGTATGACTGCATGTTTACCTTTTAGTTTAGTGTCATGACTTGATGTTAGGATAGAAGGAGGGAAGTTGGTTAAGACAGTCAGAATATTAATGAGTTAATTAATACTGTGAGAATATTTATGAATTAGTTAGTTAGTCAGAAGGGTTAGTTAGATATAAATACATTAAGAAGGATAGAAAATATCCGGAGTTGGTATTGTGAATTAAGCATAAGCTCTTTGTGAAGGGGAAACCCTTGTTGGAGAGGGGATTGATATATGTTCATTTATAGATCAAGCATTAGCTCTTTGTGAAAAGAGAAACCCTTGAAGGAGAGAGAGAGTTCTCTCCTTTTTCTCGTTCTTTTCTTTCTCATTTCTATTCCTGGTTCCTAACGCTTGCTGTACATCTACTTACTTTTACAGGCAAGTTATCAACAGATTAAAAATACCTTCCCTGTAAAGAAAATGCAGACCATGTCAGAGCGATTTGTGGAAGCTCTAGGGACATCCTCTGTTATCACTGAAGGGGCTAATGTTGGAGCGCATAATTCATTGAGGTATGAAATAGTAGTAGCTTCCTGGTACTTTTATGCAGCTAAAAATGAATTTGAATTAATTCTGAATTCAATGTCTGGGTTATCTTGCCAAATTGTGCAGTTCTGGATTATTTGGAAAACTACAGCAGATGATGCTGAAAGAAAAAGAAACAGACATGGACTTCTGCAAAAAGTTAAAAGCTGGAGCTAGGCCAGATAGTAAAACTCTCGATTTTACTTTCTCTGCAGTTTCCCTTCTTATCTAAGTAAAACACCATTTGAGACTTATTTCATTACTGAAACAATCATTTGGTAGTAGTTTTTCATTTTTGTTCCTTTTTGAAGCAGAGGGTGGGCAAGGGGGGTGCGCATAAAGTAGAAAATTAACCTGATTTTACACAGGTGTGTATGCTTTTTTGTTTTGCTTATAATGAAAAAAATTCCCAGGTGAACTTGGCTGCATTGATGTAAAAATCATTTCAAGATACCATGATGGAAAGCTGACTGTTTGTCACTGCTCATTTGGCAAGTATAGAGAGGTAAGGTGAAGTTATAAAAATCAACTTATTTTAACTTAACTTTGATCTCCATTTAGATGCTTATTATTGTGATAGGCCAAATTGTGGTAGGCCTTTGAAGGTTTATTATAGAAACTGGATGAGAAACTTAGGAAAGATGAGGTTTACAGAAAGACTGAATAATGTATATTTCCAAGTGGAAGATATTACAGAAATGAATAACCCTGGTTCTTCAACGGATCAATATCCTCCCAACATATATTTTCTCATGTCCCCCACTTCTCTACCCCCTAGGGTATTTTATACAAACCTCTTTTATTCTTAACTAACTGTCCTGACATGTTAACTAATTCCTAATACTTGTAACTATATCAAAAGCTCTATTCCCATTTCCGTTATTTCTTCTCTCATAAACCTTTGTTATAGGGGGCTGCATCCTATCAGTTTATGTCAGAAAACAAGATAGAATGCAGTTATAATTTATGTACAAGGCAGTTGTGTTTTTATATGCGACAGTAAGCAGTCATTTCTACATGTGCACATTATTTAGTGTCAGAAGAGTGCAGTAGCTGTTTGACATTATTTGACGGTTACTTTATTAGATAGTTGTAATAATAAGTTTTTAAACAGGATTCAAAATTCTGTTGTTTAGTTAGTTCTGGTTGTGTTGGAAACCAGAATTATATATATGTCTTTGTTTTGTTTTTTTTTTTTTTTTTTTTTTTTTTTTTTAGAGAATAATGAGAAGTCCTCTAGTTTTCTGTATCCTCTACAATCTTCTTTTTGAAATTGTGAGTGTGTGTATGAACCAAATCAGAGTTGTGAGTGAGGCGCGTGATCTCTATCAGGAGTGAAGAAGGGCTTACGTGTGAGAAACCATACCAATTTTTAAACTGTAACAATAGTTGATATTTGTATGTCTGACAGTTATAAGGGAGGTTGTTTACGAATTTGCATGTATGTTTAAAAAAGGACTCGGTTAGGCTAAGGCCAGTGTTTATGAGATTGTGCTATAGTTCTTCTTTAATCCGGAATTGTTATTGATAAAATTATCCTATTTGTGTATGCAGTCTCCTGAGTCTAACATATATCTACTGAAGTTTATACTTTATACTCAATATAAGGTTTGAATATCCTAAAAGGGTGACCAATCTGAGGATCTTATTAGTAAATACTTGTTGACATTTATTTTTTTTAGTTTTATTAATTAAAATCATTAATTCTTTAAAATTTCAAGTAGCTGTGCCTGAATTGACTACCTCATTGTCAATCTATTTTATTTCATTAAGGTATTAAGAAAAAAATATGGCAATGACTGCCTCACTAATTCCTGGCATTTATGAATAGTTTATATGGTGAAAAAACTTCCAACCTCTATATTGGTTGGATTTAAATTCTAGTGGGAATAAGGCTTTTGTTGTTGTTGCTGTTACATATAAAAACATGTTACCTGTAGAGGTGGAGAATGACGATGTCCTCTTGGAAAAGCTAGAATTAACTGCTATTCTATTTGATTTATTTTGCTTCACTTGAACACATAATGTGACAGGATCACTTTATTTGAAATGGAACGACTACATGCATTTCAGACATACCCAATATTTAATGCTGATCCGAAAATTGATCGAAGGTGGTAGGTTGTTTTTGCAGAATTTTCTGCTACAAGATAATTCCGAAGGAATGGGGTTTGGTGGCAGCAAAAGCAGTCAAAGCACCATTATCTTTAGCCCAAGGGTTTGCAACAATGTTGACCTTGTAGTGGGGAATGTGATCCGAATTCACCCTCCATGGTAAGATTGTAGAGTTTTTATTTTCTTTTAGTTATTCAATTGAGCTGTGCTTATTTTTGACTTGCCATGAACTGCTAGTGTTGTTTCTTGATCTCTCTCTTATGGTTTTGGTTCTTGCACAGGAAGGAAGTTCGAGTGGGAAATGATAACATTATCTTGTGCACTTATTTCTCCGAAATTTGATTCCCGGCTTGATTCATTTTAGATTCTTGTAAAGCAAAGAAAATTATTGAAATGATGGATTCAAGAATATCAAACAAATATTCTGCTGTTCAGCTTTAGGAACTAGGAAAGGGACTTGTCTTCTTTCATAGGTTACTGTACTACTAGCCGTAAAGATTATTGGCAGAGAAAGAAAAATTAGTGAAAATTTAGAGTGAGAATCAGGAAGAATCCCAAATATTTCTAATATTTGATGCTGATACAATTAGAAGGTATTGTTTTTAGATATTTAGATGGGAGAATTTTAGAGGATAATTAATTTTTATAAAGAATTTATAGTGCAGTATGACAAAATATTACTTGTATAGAAAATTTTAAAAGAAATTAAAATTCTAAAATTTGATCATATGTATAAAATTATAGAATTTCAATTTTTCTCATCTCTGTTGTTATTTGAATTTTAAAAAATATTTATTTTTAAGAGGTAAATTGTAAAAATTTGTATACACATCTGTATTCTCTTTATATATTGTAAGAAAATATTTATTGTGAAGATATTTTCATTAAAATGAATTTTAAAATAATATTTTTGATTTTAATGTGGATAATTATTTTTATTGTGTACTTAGTTTTTCTATTGTGGATAATAATTGAAGTTTAAAATTAATTATTTGAAGAATAAAATTATAAGGAAAAGGGATGTATCTGAGTTATATATTGTTATAAATATTAAATAGATTAATTATTAATTTTTTTTACAAAAGAAATGAAAATACTTTAAACCTTGTTTTAGATATTAAAATAAAGTAAAAAGTTCCTTATATAAAAATATTAGCAAAATCACATGCGCGTATTCATATTTTTATTATATTAAAGTATACATAATTGTATTACTTTTATAGTTTTGTTATTTTGAGTAATTATATAAAAATAGAAAAATAATATAATTTAATATATATATATATAATTTTGTAAATACAGTATTTAAAATATATGTAATTGCTATAAATTGTTCAATTATTCATTTTATTAAATAAATAATTTTTTTATTTATTAAAGAATATAATTATCTAATTAAAAAATAATATAAAAATTACTAAATAGTATACCTTCTTTATATAATATAATATAGTAGTATAGATATAAATAATCGGACGAGGTAGTGTAAGGAAAGAATGGATGAGTTTTTATATTGCCAATTTGAGGATCCAGGCATCAAATTTAGAATATGAATAGTAAATATTAGGTAAATATATACCGAGAGAGTTTACTAAGTCTTTTTTTGGGTTTATTGTGAAAAAAATTATTTTTTATTTAGGTATTGGATAATTCTACTCCTATTTTTAATAGCTCACGCCAATCCACATCAAAATTATCTCATTTAGTGAAAATCATCTTATTTTATAATTTTGTTATTTTTCTAAGCGACTGTAATCAAATATCAAATAATAATTTATTATAACTTAACGGATGAGTGTCACTTAAATATTCAGAAGTTATTTAATTTGATTTGTAAGTTGTTATTCATGATACTTGATACATATTTAGGGTTTATTTTAGTAATAATAACAATTATTGTTAATGTTACTACAGTAAATTATTAGACTTCTTATTTCTAAATAATAAGGTTTGTATTAGTTAGTTTATGTCACTCATGGTTTATTTAGATTGGATAGTCATTATTTATACCTCTTTTACTAAAAGTACTCTTCTAACTTAAGAGAGAACACATATCTTCAACTTTAAGCTAAATAAGTGAAAAAGCTTTAGAAGACTTTTATTAGTTCTCGCATGTAACGAGTGAGGCTATAAGTTATTCAAATGTAATGTTCTCGAGCATCCTTACAGGTAGCCTTTCCTCATTGGCTTTGTCAAAACTTTTGCTTCAAATCTCACTCCTTTAACCTAAAACCTCCTCATCAAGTTTTCATTTCTTCGTTGAATCTGCTTCGTTTTCATCTCAAAGTCTCCTTTCCCTTTCCCTTTTCCTTAAGAGATACATCTACCTTCTTGTTAGTTCTTTATCATTATTTGCTCTTTTTTCCCTTTATTTTCCCAAGTTATCATCTTTAGGGAAGATAGTTTCTATGAGAGCTTTGTATTAGGGTTGTTCATCGTTTTCGTTTCAATGGTTGTGTACCAAAATATGTATCCATCGCCTAACCTTGACTTGTTAAAAGAAACTTTTTCCTCCACTTTCTCTCAATCCATAACCACTTTGTGTACCATCCTGAAAAATTGAATATTATATATATTATTATTTCTGTTCTAAATATTGTTTTTACCAATTAACTCCTTTAATTGGTTTTGTTTAAAAATCTCACGCATAGCAAATCAAAATTTCATACTATTTAATGCCTCTCTAGATGTTATATTTTATACGTTATCACCTTTTGCTAATTTTTGTAATAGTTTTTCAAATTAAGGAAAAATCAAGTCCTTACATTATTATATGGTACTCAAGATTTATCATATCATTATTTAATTTGGGACGTTGTGACACTTTGTGCCAGTCTTAATCCTTTAGCAAAAGCGACGAACATGATGTTGTCATCGTCCCCTGCAATGTAGATGAACCAAAAGAGAAATGTTAAAAGATCCTTTTTTCTTCTTCTATGTTACCAACTTCACCAAAATAGGGCCCCCTAGATAACTTTGAGAAGCAAGTCTTGACTCTACTAATGTTTTTCCTACCCAATTATACCTTTTAGTTGGGCCTTTGTTATGGCTTTTTCCATCTTGTGTAGTGATTTTGGCATGGTGCCTACCACAAATATGCTAATTACTTATTTGAGAGTAGGAGATATTCCAAAAAGTTGTAGACCTCCTTACATCGTTTGAGTCTTCAAAGCTAATTTTGTAAAGAAATCATGCTTCAATCCATTGCCCTTCACTCCTTGATGACTTTCCTTTGTATTGGTCACCAACCCCTCATCCACAAGGAGCATGATCCTTAGAGAGCTGGACGAGGTTGAACATAAAATTTCCATCTTTTTAGAGAAGTTGGGGGCGACATTTGAAACACCCCAACTACTATTTAATTATGTGTTATTTAATTAGAATTTGTGAGTATTTATTATTTTTTTTGTAAAATCAACTTTTAGTAGAGAAAATATAACTCATGATATCATTTCATAAATATAAAAGTATGTCGACGTTTCACATCTTTTGTAAATATTCATAATATATTACAAAATGAAATATAAGTTTACAACAATAAGGACTCTACATCATAAGGTAGAACCATCTATTTTATATATTCTAAGACATTAGAACTATGTTCTTCATAACTCAATCATTCATAAAATCTTGTTCTTCATAAGTCAATCATTCATAAAATCTTCCAAAGATTGTTTCTTGACAACTCCTATTGAGCAGGTTCTGCATCTACTTATACAACAGACACATATGAAAGAGAAACATAAAAGGAGTGAGGTTTTTATAAGCCTTGAATATTAATATTAATAAACTTAACAAACAATACAAACAATGAGTGCCTATAACTTGACCTAAAACAACAAGAATTACTCTCACTTTATCAGACGTATGGATCCATATACCGCTTTTGATGATCCAACCTTGAACATCAAAATTTATTTGGAAAGTGATTAGGTAGTTGAGTATATCTCATCAAAACATTGGTACAATCATAATTATTTTCTCGAAAATTTTGACCATATGTCAATAAAAGAGATATATACTCACTACCTAACCTTGGCGATGTTGAGCAGGTATTGGATAATACCAAGTTTAGTCTGTGAAATATCTTAGTCCAGTTTACTATTATGAACTATATGAATTTGGTTTCAACTCTCAAACCTAACACTCTTTCACAACAAACATACTCAATACATTTTCATCAATCACATAACATATTGACCATCACGTTATAGCTTATATATCTCCTCAATTTATAAATTGTACACAACAGTCAAACAAATACAATAAATAATTAATAGCATAACATACAAGTAACTTTTTTATCCAAATTCATAAAAAAAAACTTACTTTTACTTTATATGTATTTATATGTAAAAATAATATTTAAATTATTAGAAAATGAAATAAAAATAAGAATTAAAGCAAGACCTTTAAATAAATATAATTCTTATAAAATTGAAGATGACTTAAATAAAATAAACAAGATCAACGCATAGCTGGAGATAAAATAAAATAAATAAAATAGACAGGACCAGTACACACAACTGGAGATAAAATAAATAAATAAATAAAATATAACTAGTGCGAAACTAAAGATAAAATAAATCAAATAAATAGGACCAGTGCTTACCTGGAGATAAAATAAATAGGAGTAGTGCGTAACTAGAGATAAAGTAAATAAAATAAGTAGGACCAATGTGAGACTAAAGATAAAATAAATAAGATCAGTGCGTAACTAGAAATAAAAAAAAATAAAATAAATGGAAACAGTGTGCATTATTGGATATAAAATAAATAGAGAAACAAAGAGAGTAAGATAATATATAGATAAATATGGTTTAAAAGATTAATAAAACACACATAATTTTATTAATATTAACATAGAAAAAACTTAATCTCACTCCCTCCTCACCTTTAAATGGAGAGACACACTAGAAATAAGTTACAAATACTTGTAAAAGATTAAAGCATTCCCTTACTTAAATTTCTTTTTTTTCTCCCTATCTTCTATCTTCCTCTCTTTCTCTCTCTTTCTCCTTTTCTCTTTCTCTTTCTCATTTCTCTCTCTTCCTTCCTTCTCCCCTCTCTCCTTTTACATTAATCCACTCCACTTTCTATTTATAACCTTAATTTTATTCTAAAAGTAATCATTATATATTAAATGTAATCTTATCTAATCTTCTTATCCTATTATTTCTCTTTTTTTTTTCAAACTTATCCTTTAAATGATGCTTATCTCTTAAAGAGATAAGCTACACACACGTTACTTGTTATTTATTTATTTTATTAATCTTTCTAAAATTTTTTAATTAGATATTTTATTTTAATTAAATATCTTTATATATATATATATATATATAGTTCTTATTATATATGTTTTTTTTTTCATTTTATTTAATCACAATTATTTTTAAAGTACTTAATGTTTTTTTAATATTTAAATGTTATCTAAAATACAAAATACTTTTAAATTGAGAATTTCACAATATGAATTAAAGTTTAAAATTTTCTAACTCTTATTTTAAGATAAAATAATTAATATATTTATTTGTAAACAAGAATGTTACAACATTCAATATTTGAGACTTTAATAAAACTTGAATTTCAAGCTTTGGAATTGAAAGAGTACATCAGTATATCTCTTTTCCAAATTTTAAAATTTTGGGTTAATTTGAGAAATCTAATTTATTTTTGTTATTTATATATCAAATGGCAACTTTCGAGCACAAATTATTTCACCTTGTGAAGAAAATAAGGGTTGGTAAAAGGGTTAAAACTACTATTGATCCTCCAAAAGCCCAAATTTTACGCGACGGAACCGGCGAGGTAGGGAAAGACAATTACTTCTTGCATCCCCAATTTCTTTCTGCACCCCATCACAAATTCATAATACTTGAAACATCCTTAGTAGAATATTGAAAGGGTGAGTGGTACAGTAGGTAGGCGGTGAGTGGGGTGTACGTTTTGCGGCCAGTGCGGTGGTGGATGCGGCTTTGAAACCCTTTTTGGTAACATCTCTCTCAGTGGGAAAGGTGAGTGGTAGTTGTTTCTTCATTACGTAGGGGTGCGTTAAGGTTTCTGCAGAAATGGAGTTCCAGAAATCAAATTCCAAAATGGGATTGGGGGTGTGGCAAAAGCGATCTGAAAAGCATTTTCCGTAGAAGGGTTTTGTATTCCGGAATAGCGGGTGTAAGGAGATTTGGTTACGGAAAATGATTTCCATTGAAGGAGATAATACTTACGAAAAACCTTTTCTGGACTAGCATAAATGTATTCAGGAAAATGTTTTTCGGAAGTCAATATGTGTATTATGGAAAACTTAATCCGAAATACACATATTGACTTTCGAAAAATGTTTTCCGAAATACGTTTTTGTTATTCTGGAAAAGGTTTTCTGTAAGTGTTATCTCCTCACATTTTCTCTATCGAAAAATTGTTTTCCGAAACATAAAGCCTTGTTTATGGAAAACGCTTTCCGTAACGCATTTGGCCCACCCAAACCCCATTCTGAAATTCGATTTTCGAAATTGATTATTGTGCTTTGGATTTACTTATGTTGATTTTGTTGTTTTATGCAGAAAGACCATGGATATGGAATTTTTCACCAATATTTCAGATGATATGGACATGTGGTGTGGGGTTAGTGATGATGTTGATATGTGGTAGTCATATAGTGGTGATCCAATAAGTAATGAATGCATGGTCGATGTATGCAAGAATGCTTTTGATACTGATAAGGTGAAGCTTTAATGCAGAAAACTATTTTAATAAATCAATATGTGACAAGTATTTGGAAGAACAAAGTTGACTGTTTTGATATGTTTAATCAGGTATTTGCTTCTCAGGATGAGTTGCTAAAGTAGGCAAGAATGACTGCTTATGGCTTTGGGTTTGTGATTGTTATATTAAGGTTAGATACTGCAAATGGACAACAAGGAAGGAAGACATATATTCTTTGGGGTTGTGAGAGAGGAGATAAATACAGGCAATATAAGAAGGATGTAGATGTTACTAAGTGTGGAAGCAGGAAATATGATTGTCCATTTAGACTACAAAGAAAACCCGTGAATGATGGGGAAGGATGAATTTTAAAGTTAATTTGTGGGTCACACAATCATGACTTGGCAGAAACTTTGGTGGGTCATCCATATGCAGGTAGGTTGACAAATGACGACAAGAGCACGCTTGTTGAAATGACTAAGACATCAGCAAAACCTAGAAATATATTTTGTTAACTTTAAAGGAGCATAATGAGAATAATGTCACCACGATAAAACAAATTTATAATGCCATTGTAGGAATAGCTGGCTCCAGAAGGGGGTTGAATGGAGTCTGAACTCAATTTGCTATAAATAGAAACCACCAACCAAGGCAAAAATATATAACCACAGATAAAGCAATTTTATACTGGTTCACCCAAATCTCTTGGGCTACGTCCAGTTCTCCCTTGAATAAACCGTTCAAGAGGTTCCACTATTCAACAAATAGTTACAACGAGTACACAAACCTCTCTAAGTTACAATGAGTACACAAACCTCTCCAGGTACAAGTACACAAACCTCTCCAGGTTATACCAGTCCCAATGTCCCCCTGAGATCAAGACCACTCAAGAATTAAAGAAACACTCTCAAAGGAGATAACAATGAAAGCTCACAATGGTGAAGAATTACACAATGGTTTCACACAACCCAAAACTCTAGATGCTCTCAATAGCAGATTGACAATAAACACTCAGTATATCTTCTTCAATGTATTATATGATATATTTCTCTCTTTGCTTCTTCTTCTATGTCCTTCAACTTGAACTTGCTCCTCTATATGTAGCTTTTTAGAAACTAGCCGTTAGGATGCTTGAACAGAGCAATCTTGACTTTCTGATGTATGGAGCTCAAACTGGAAATATTTCTCTAATATTTTAAACTGCTTAAACTTGATTAATTGTGTATCAGAAATAATTAATTTAAAGTAACATAGAGAAATTATATTTGACATACTCATCAATAATTTGAATAATTTCTATTATGAACAGATTTGAACGTTAATGCACATCATGATATAAAATCAATTAATCATATTTAAATACTGCATAATAATTTGAATAATTTCCATTATGAACAAATTTGAACGTTAGAGCATAATATGATATAAAATCAATTTAAATCAAATCAATAACACATAAAAGTAAATAGTAAGAAAACTTATCTCTTTATAGACCATGTGTCTCCTGCTTTAATAATAATAATAATAATAATAAATAATAATAATAATAATAATAATGTTAACTGCGCAATGTATATAAGTCATCAAATATAAATATATACTTGAGTTTTGTTATCATAAAAACTTTATCAAATTATTTGATCCTCTAAAGAGACTTTGGACCGTCTAATGCTCAACAGCCATGAATATATATCGAAAAACATTGAGGTCACAGAACAGAAATGCAACATTTGATGATGTTGCTTGGGCGAGATATGTATCTGCATGTGTAGGTGTAATGAAGGCACAAATGTGGTGCAAAATTTGTTTTGGACACACCCGGATTCAGTTAAATTACTAAATTCATTTAACATTGACAAACAGGTACATGCTTCTATTACTTGAGATTGTTGGTGTGGCGTCAACGAGGCTAACATTTTCTGCGACATTTATTTTGGTTGAAGCAAAACGTGAAAACAACTTTGTTTGGGCCCTTGAAATATTGAAAGGGTTGTTTATGAGAGTTGATGCATATCCTAAGGTAATAGTAAGTGATATAGATCTTGTTTTGATGAAAGCAATAGGAGTTGTGTTTCCTGAAGCTTCTAATGTTTTGTGTCGCTTTCATATTGACAAAAAATGTCAAAGCAAAGTGTAAAATGATAGTTCATCCGAGAGAGGCATGGGATCAAGTGATGGAAGCTTGGAGATCTGTAGTTGATTGTAATCATGAACAAAAATTTGAAGATTGTGTCCTAGCCTTCAAACTTGTTTGTTCCCCATGGCCCATATTTGTTGATTATGTGCTTAGTACTTCGGTACTTCCTCATAAGGAAAAATTTGTGAAGGCATGGACAGATAAGTTAATGCACTTAGGTAACACAACAACTAACAGGTATGTCACATAGTCATGTGTTTTGCTTCTATAACTTAATTTAATATTTCATATATATTATGTAATGTTCATTTTTTGTAGAGTTGTGTCTGCTTATTGGAATTTGAGAAGGATGCTTCAGACATCCATGGGAGACATATGTTTTTGTTGGGATTTTGTTAACAATTATCCTGCAACATAATGCAATTAAAACTTCATTTGGGAAGAGTCTAAATGTGGTTAGTCATTTGTTCAATGTCATAGCATACAAGAAATGAGTTGGGTTTATTTTGAAATATGCATTACATGTTATTGTAGAAGAGATGAATCGACTTAAATATGCTGGCTTTGACAAAGACCATTGTGGTTGTACTCTTAGATCGACTCTTGGACTACCTTATACTTGTGAATTGGCTTCATTTGGTTTAGGGAGCATACCGCTACAATCAGTGCATATTTTTGGACCCGATTAAGCTCTCCAGATATTTCATGTGTTGAAACTACATCTGAGTTGTCAATCCAACAAGAGTTCAATCTAATCTATAAATGCTTCAAAGAGGTTGACATTTTCTAGAAAACTTCACATCAAGAATAAATTATGTGAAATATCATTTCCAGATAAAACATCTATGGGAGTACCAAAGTTCCAAGTCAAAACAAAAGGTGCTAAAAAGGGTTGGGCTAGGCAATTTGCAAGATCAACGAAGCGAATACCCTCTTATTTTGAGCATGTTGATGCACTCCATTCACAACAGGGTAGTTCATCTACTCTAAAATCGTGCAATCCAGTGAAGGAAGAAACTCCCTTAATTAAATCCATCCCTATGGTTGACCAATTTCCTATTGAAATCCATCCTTACATTATTGATGTTGTCGATGTGGTTGCAGATGGCCATTGTGGTTATCGTGTTGTTGCAGCATTGTTGGTAATGGGAGAGGAATCATGGGTTGTGGTTCGTATGAATTTACTTAAAGAGCTTTCTCACTTTCGTATTGAGTACGTTTAACTTTTTGGGGTTCAAGATCGGTTTGAATATTTAAAGAACTCACTCCTTGTTGATGGGCTGTCCATGGTATGTAACTAATATTGTTGTTTATATTTGTTATTTGGATTGTATACATGGTTTGTAATTGTTTTGTTATGATTTGCAGGCAGGTTCAGATAAGTGGATGAGTATACCCACGTAGGATATCTAATCGACAATCGGTATAACGTGATTGTGGTTTGTATATCATTGAATTAATCAATCCCCCTTTAAGAACACAACCATCGAATGATTTGAAATTGCATCAAATAATTTGTATAGGTCATGTTTATGACAATCACTTTGTCCGAGTACAAGTCATTTATTGAATATTACATTGAAAACCTAATTTATTATAGTCTGCGTTGATTACCTGTTTTATTGTTTGTAGGTAAAATTGCAAGACGGTTGTCCTATTCTCCCTACTGATTTGTGTTGGTCAGGTCATTGTTATGCCATTGCAAAATCTTGGAAAATTCCTTACACAAGTCAGATGCAAGTTTTTACACAATTGGTGGCGACTAGAAGACCATTTTAGGTTTAGTGCTTAGTTTAGAGTAATGTGCTCGTGTTTGCATTTAAACCATATCATTGAAGACTTATAAAGTTATTTATGTGTTACCTTCCTTTAAGTTTAATGCCATCATTACTTATTTATGCTAAACATTCATGCAGAAGTACTAACCAAATAAGTTAGATAAATATTAAGTTAAAAATGTCATTACATCAACTGAAAAAGATGTTTTCTTCTATTGAAAACATTAAAAACATAAATATCAATGTCTATGTCGTCTAACATAAATCGTTGTCTGGCCTGTGGCTCCCTTACCTAGCATCAATGGGGTTTGTATGCCATCCCATACTGGCGTTCCTTCAGGGACATGACCTGCATCCACCAAGGATTGCAATGTCTTTGACATTCTTCTAATAATGTCCTGAAAAGAAAAACAAATATTTATCATTAAAATTTAAAATAAATATAATGTTGTTCAATAAGTATAAATAACTAACCACAGCAGCAGACTTTGGTTGCCTATGTTGTGTGTCATCATGTTGTGTCTGGCCCTGTCAGCATGTGGACCTCTCATCGGGGCAACAACTGGAGGTCGATCGTGCTCAGGCATCTGAATGATATAAGGATGTGATACCAAGCGGTACCACTCCATATATCCTTCAACGTACTATCTTGCATGCTGCGTGAGTGTCACGTCTTGAACAACATGAGCATCAAAGTGGATCCACCAACTGTCCAGTTCCTCAGTGGACTGGTTGCCCCGAAGGTGAACAGATGGGTGGTAGGGGATCATCTGAACAAATCCAAACCTAAGAACACGCTCAAGCAAGTGCATTTGCCTCCATCTTTGCAATCTAATGAAGTCAGAGAACAATGAAAGTCATTCAATGGATGCGTCTCCCTATGCTCCTCATATGGCATAAAGCAAATACCAAATAGCAAAAGATTATCAAGCTCAAATCTAATAGCAGCAACTGAAGGCAACCTATCAATCTGATAACACTTGCACCTAGGCTGCTCCTCAATATAATCTTGACACAAATGTCTGTCACCTATATTTGAAAAATGATCATATACTCAGGCCTACTATTTCATGAAAATTAACCCAATTAAAACAAATATAACACATTCGTTAAAAACATTACCAAAAATTAAATTAAAGGATAAAACAACTAACTTGTAACAACGTTGCATATCTAGTTAGCTGCCTCGTAGATCCATAACTTGCATCGCCCAATTATTCATACATATGAGTCAGAGCAGCTGCCGCCCATGAATATCCCCATTAACCCTCAAATCAAGAAAAAAAAAATCCAAGAAAGTAACATTCATTGAAATGACACTCTTATATGCAAAAATAGTCCCTCCAACTAGGTGGAGCAAATAAGCTCTAGCAGCTATTATCCATTGCCTGTTACTACAGGCATCCTCATATCCTCAAATAAACATTTGTCTATCATCTCATAGCTGCATCCTACCAAGCCACTTAAGACAGACAACTCAAATATCGCTTCAATTCTTTTATGCGGCAGCCCAAACTTGCTCAATTTTATTTCATGCGATACCAATTTCAGCTCAGCACGGTCCTACACCAACCATGCAATTTTAAATCATACAACAACCAAAAACAAAATATTAATTCGAATATATAATTACTTACCACGCCATTCCACAATTGCATGGCAATGTGGTCTTCATAACTAACTAATAATGATGTATCAAAAGGTCCTCCCGGATATCCTTGAGGCTCTACAACATTAACCTCTTCACGGACATTGCCTCCAACGTCATCCTCAACAACAATGTTTGAGGTACCACCTCACTCTCTTCATCTTACAGAAGCAGTTGGTCGTACCCGATCTGTTTGAGATCCTCCACTTCGCGTTCTTACCCCCCTCTTCATTAAAAAACAATTATAGAATTATGTTAACAACAACAACCTATTCCTTTTTTTTTTATTTAGTTTATCATTCCGAAAAACCTTTTTCGAAATTATCAACTAAAACTGAAAAAAATATACTTACGAAAATCGTTTTCCATCTTCTCGGAAAACGATTTCCGAAAACCAATTCCCAACCTCAAAAATACCCCCTTAGCGCCTCCACTCTTCCCCACCCATAATCTACACTAGCAACACCCAATAATCCACCCATCTACAACACAAACACCCGTTCACCCCAACATTTTTCAAATCAAAACTCAATCACTTACCTCAACACTCCAAATCTCCAATGTTCACTTTGTCTCTGTCGCACGCCAACAATCTTTAACCACCTCTACAACACCTCTGCAACTCTCACAATATCCACAGTGGCTCCACCAACACCCTAAACCCTTTTGTCTTCATTAACGGGGTATAAGGGTCTATTCACTTGTCTTGAGAGGGTGTAGGATGCAATTGCCACAGGGAAATCAGAAGCTAAGCCGCCCACAAATGATCCTGAGACAATGATTTCCAATGAGGAGTCTTTGATAAGAAAGAGAGGAAAAAAAGGTTTCTAAGGCACCTTCTTCAGCCCCTTCTACCCATTCAAACCCGTTTGGGTTTACTCCCTCTAATGTAGGTCATTCGAAGATAATGTCGACTCGATCATCAGGTAAGCTGCACAACTTCTGGAATCCCGCCTTTAATTTTTTCCGACGTAATCAAATGAGCAATTTGCTGGACAAGGATGTTGTTATTTTGAACAAGGAGAACCTCCCATCTCTTCAAGAGGAAGTCCAAGGTCTGATTTGCAAGATGGATGCCCCTTCCTGCATTTCTTTGAAGAAAGCAAAAAAAGATTCTTAATTGGAAAAGAAAAGGTCAAGGCAGATAGAAGAGATGCAAACAGAATTGGACGATGCCAAGAGCGATCTCACCTCTCTCGACACACAACAATTTCATTCTCAAATAGATGAAGAAGGAAGTTGTCGAGATCCTTCAAGTTCTTTCTCACAACAAGGAATTGATTCAACAAGCAAACGAGTTGGAGAAAAACATCATTCGCCTAGAGGATGACTTGGAGAGTTAGAGAAAACTCAAATAAAAATAGGCTAAAGAATACTTAGCTATAGGGGAAATATGACAAGCGAAGGATAAAAAGTCTTAGAAGAAAATACAAGTTCTTAAAGATACGACTACAGATTTGATGGGGCTCTTGCCTAACTTCATCTCTTTTACCCTGACTTAGATATCTCTCCCTTAGATACCCTGAAGTTGGTCGCCGATGGGGCTTTAGTCGACTAGTTTATATTTTGTATTACCGAACTTTGTTTACTATTTCTAGTTTTCTAAATTTGACGTACTCTGATATATATTTGCGATTTCTTAAGCTTTTAAAGTAATTATGTGTTTGTGTGCTTTAATTATTTATTCAATTAGGAAAATGAATAGATCTTCGTAACAAAGTACTTATGAGTAAAATTTCATAACAAAATGTATGAGTGAATTTTCATAACAAAATGTATATTTATGCGTTTACATACCTGTTATTTAAGAGTATTATTTATCTTTCAACACTTTATTTTCTGAATTGTATTATTGAAGGAACGAACTGACATGTCATGAATTGCGTCCTGAATTGACAAATCATGAGGACATGCTTCTGGAATCCAAATTTACACACTATGAGAACATATCTTTGCATTCTAAATTGACACGAGGACGTGTCTTTGTGTTTCGAATTAACACATTACAAAGATGTGCCTTTGTGATCTAAATTGACACGTCATGAGAACATGTCTTTGCTATCCGAATTGATACGCTACGAGGACGTGCCTTTACAATCTGAATTGACATACCACAAGAATGTGCCTTTGTGATTCGAATTGACACACAATGAGGATCTGCCATTGTGTTTTAATTGACATGCCATCCGGATGTGCCTTTACAATCTGAATTAACACATCACGATGACATGCCTTTACAATCCAAACTGAAGTGTTAAGCATCACCATCAATGGGTGTATGTTGTTTATGATTCCCCTTTTTTGTATTTAGTGTTTTTTTTATGAAATTTGGTAGTGTGGAAGTAAGGAAATTTGATCTAGCCCTACAATAGACACCAATTTGTGGGTTTCGATTGCCTAAAGCAGCCTAAATCAAAGTTAACTGGAAACCATCTTGTTGAGATGATATTTTAACACTATAAACAATAAAATATATTCATTTGACGATCAAATAAATTATTATTTTATTATTACATTCAAATATTAAATGATTATAATTTAAAGATGAATGTTTAAATGAATATTCTAATATTAATTATTTAATTTGATCCCTAAATTGTTCCCAATATTTGATAGTTTTAGTAATAATAGCAACTTAGTATTCCTGCATGGCGCCATTAGATCCCTTATTTTTAAATAATAGGATTTGTATTTAGAAGATTAATCGTTGGACTCATATCACGTGTAGTCCATTTAGACCGGATAATCGCTACCCCTTTTACCAAAAGCACCCCTTTGGCTTGGAGAGGACATTTATATTAATGCAAATTAAGTTTTAGAAGGTAAAAAATGAATTTTAGAAACTACTTTCTGGATCGATCAAAATTTTCTTGACGGTTTAATTCCAATAGTTTTAGAAGTAGAGCATAGGCTTGTAGCAGTTATATTTACATGAGCACAAAAAACAGTAAGAAAAGAAGGATAAACATTTAAGCAAGTTGTTGATTGGCTGCAAAAATCCTTCTCTCCTCAAGTGCAAGCCTCTTCTGTAAGCGCTCTTGGTGCTCAGAAAATGCCCAAAACAAATCCCTCCTGATACAAGCTATCTTGAATTCTTTAGTTCCTGATTGTAAAACCTTCAAACTGTTTCTAGTTCCCATCTTTTCTTCCTGCAGAAAAAAACAAATGAAAACACATCGCCTATGTCGATTATTATTACCGCAAACAGCTTTTCAGAAGTAAGATTCTGGATACAAATAAGACAGTTCCTTCCTTCACCAACAGTTTCTTCCTGCATGTTTTTTATCTTTAATTTCGGAATTAGTAACATCAAGATTAACCAATCTGTAAGGTAAAAGAAAACATTCTCGGTTGATGCACGAATAATTTATCTGGGCACAGAAAGCATTTGCCTAAAATAAATTTGTATACATGCCCAATCAGGGAAGTGAGGGGGGATTTTCGTTTTTGGTTAGAACCTTTGACAGGTTAGACATTGAGAGAATCACCTCTTTAATAACACTTTTCAATCAATAATACAATTTTTCCTATTTCTCTTGAATGCTTCTTCACAAATTAAAATTAAAATTAGGATATGGGGAAGTTAAAAATCAACTTTTGAAGAAACTAGTAAGAAAGAACTTTTACAAATTTGCTAATACATCAACTGATAAGAAAAAAGTTTATTTTTTTCCCTTCTTATTTTCTTCTCCAATAAGTACGTATAAAGAAATTTATCTGATTAGGTTCTGAAACTATGACAATGAAAGACATATTTTCTAGGTCTCTCAATTTGACCATGGTTGCCCCTATAGCCTTAATCGATTATCAGACTCCCCTACAAAGCTATAAAATATTCTTTTTGTTGGTGAAAGGAAAGAAATTCGGGTATGAAACCTACCTCTGATATATGCACCAATGCTCCTACCGATGCTTTAATATTTTTTAATCCCACTAGTTTTTCAAGTATCACCCAAGGCCTAAAAACGACAATGAATAGATTAAATTTAAACAGAATATAAAAAAGGTTTACAAAATTAGTATATATACAATTTTGTCAGAATTGATTAAATTATTAAAACAATTACTGCAAAAAAAAAAGAATTTGACAAGCCTGGTTTCGCCGTTAAGTTGATACAACACAATAACAATGAAAACCACACTAGGTTGTGCTTATGCAAGACATCGATATTTAAGAGCTATACATCTAGAATACCTGCCAGTTGAAGACGTTATGATGCAGTTGGGATTATTCAAAAAGCCACACAGCTCTCGGAACTCTTCTTCAGAATGCACCATAATGGCTCCCCTAGTATATAACTCCATTGATAAACTTGGAAAAATGAAGACTCTGACTGATAGAGAAGTATGTCTTTGTAAGAACTCTGTAACTGTAGATGGACATAACTCTTTATCAATATTTGTAATCAATATCATACACACATTTTTTGTTCCTTCAAGATCCCTGTCTTCCATTCTTCTGCCGTGACAACTGACTATAAACAACATATAAGGAAAAATAAAAATCAAATGAAATCCAAGGAAAAGGTAAGAGGATTCACATTATGGAACATCCTCGTAAAACTATAAATAACTACTACCCTAAATAAAAGTCAAGGTTGATGAATATGATACATTGGTGTACAACATGCAGGTCAATAATGAAGAAGGCTCATATCGGTTTATATGAACATTGTAAGGATAGAGAAAAACCTAATATGCATTTTATATAATCAGAACCTCAAATTAGCATTTTATAAACCATCAAATAAGGTCTCTGCTGTACAACTTGCTTTGCAGACTAGTGCTCATTTTAACATTAACATTACCAAATTATAGTATATATAAATGGGTACAAACCTTTTTTTCGAAACAAAATTTGTGAAATTGAATTAGGCTTAAAATTCAATTTCAAAGATTGTAACAAAGCACATCCTATCAAGATTTGTTGACTTTATCATGTCACACTATTGGATCACCTACAAATATCTATTCCCACGCTCGAGATATAGAATGTTCGACATGAGTGTATGTGTTAGATATTTCACATTGACTATTGATATGGCCAAATAATAGTAAATAAGTGGACCAAAACCTCATCTTACAAATCGATTGAGGTTCAATTAGGTTTGAAGTTCACTTTTTAATGAGTTAGGCTTAACATTTACTTTCAAAGATGATATCAAGAGCCTAACGAGAATGGAACTCAAATTTGTGTTTTTCTTGTGTGCCCAATGCTCATAGGAGTAAATAGTTTAGAAGCCACATACTTTTTCCAATTTCTAATTTTTTCCCCACCCTCATTAATCATATTAGATACAATGTTCATCATTGTTGTCACAGTTCACATGCATCACTTTTCATTGCCACTGACATTTTCCCAACGAATATTGTTTATAGCCAGCAGGGCAAATACTGTTTACTATAAACATCTTTAGTTGATTATTTTATGTCATTTTGGAGAGCTTTTTCTGACTGACAACCTTTAGCATTGTGCAGTGACTACTTTTGGTCTCAAGTAGTTGTTGTGCCCTTTGAGGATTTTTGCTTCCTAGTAGCAATTGCACTCTCTAATCACTTTTTGCTTTCTGGCAATCTTCTGTTGCCGTATCTGATTCGTCCATCTACACTAATTATGTTAATGTTCATCTCTCCATTGACAAATTGCTCCTCGTGTGCAACCTTATACTGTTGACCCTAGTTCATGTGATAGTTCATGCAACCCTGTTATTTTCAATGAATTTCTTAAATGGTGTGAGGATTGTCAAAACTCTGGTTCCACTACTTTTGGTACACAAACAAGTACATCTTTTGCTGGCATCACTCACTCCAATCCTCTTGGTTCTTAGATTCTAGACTCTGGTGCCACCGATCGCATTATCTCACAGTATCGGTACTATTCATCTCCTTCCTTCGTCATCTATTGATAATGTTCTCTATGTCCCTGAATCTCTCTTAAACTTATTATTTATTAGTCGCCTCACTCGTTCCCTTAATTGTGTCATTTCTTTTACCAAAGGTTTTGTTTGTTTACAAGAGTTTGGGACAGATGTTTAGCACCAAATGTGAATCTCATGATCTTTATCACCTATGAACATCTGCACATGAGTCTCATGGAGTATGCGTTATGGGCTGCAAGGATAATTTGTCATCTTGAAGTATGAGATTTGTTGAAGGAGACTATGATGTTCTAGAATTTCCTGACTCAAATGAAATATCACAAGAGATACAAAAAAAGGCAAAGGCAAAAAGTTATCCCTTTTATGCCATATACAAAATTATTTTACATGAATTATGAATTTCAAATTTGCTAAAGAAATTTGGATTACCTAAACACAATACGAATCAAAGGCATGCAAGTGCCCAATGTGGTTAGAGAATTCGAAATGTAGAGCATGAAGGGGGCAAAAACAATCAAAAGCTTTGATCGCCTGCCGAATATAACAAATAAGGTGAAACTTATCAAGAAGGCCTTTCCTAATGAATGAATAGTGCAAAAAATATCGGTTAATGTACACGAAAAGTATAAATCGAAGATATTAGTATTGGAGATTTTGAAAAAGAATTTTAAAGTTCATCAAATTACTATCAAGAAGGGAAGAAGAATCACCACGTACATTTATGTTAAAACAATCTTATTTAGCATGCACAAAAGGAAGAGACATCTCTTCATGAATTGAAAGCACCATTGTTGACCATGTTTAGCTCTAAAGCGTAGAATTCAAGCAAGTTTGGAACATGAAGAGGGGAGAAAAGTTGAAAAATGTGGTCTTAGATAGTCGATTTTGGAATAAAGTAACCAAATGCCTCAAAGTTGTTACCCCTCTGGTGGATTCAAATATAAAATCCGCAATGGGTTTCATACATGAGGAGATAGATTGTGAAAAAAAAATGAAATGCAACTTTAATAATATTAAAAGATAATTTTTTTAAATCTTCTCTTTTTTAAAATATATTTACTTATTTGTGAAATTATTTCTAATATAACATAATTGACATTGAATGTAGTTATGAAACTAGTTCGAAAATCATTGATGAAACGTGGGACAATCAACTTAGAGGCTTTTACATGCAACCTATTACCTAAACCCTACTTCAACTATGAACCTAATCATGGTTATCAAACTCGCGAGTTGACTATAACTCGTACGAGTTTACGTTTCTACTATCCCTTACTAAGTTGACACGGAAACAAACCTGATTTTTGGGAAAACTCGGTGGACTCGGAAGCAAACTCAGGAGTCGGCAACCGAGTCAATGGGTTGGGAAGCCAAAATGACTCACTGTGCCTCACGTCATTGAACGTCGTCGCGCCTCCTCTGTTTGTGTCGCCACTTGTCGCCTTGCCTTGCATCGCCAGCCTCGAATCGCCTCACATCGCTTCATTTGGCTTGCGTGCCAAAAGATCTAGTGTTGAAGCTGAATATAGAGCCATGGCCTTAGTTGCTTGTGAACTTATTTGGCTCAAACAGTTACTGAAAGAATTGCAATTTGGAGAGGTCACTCAAATGACACTCATATGTGATAATCAAGCTGCTCTTATATTAGCTCAAATCCCGTCTATCACGAGAGGACTAAACATATTGAAGTTGATTGTTATTTTGTTCGAGAAAAAATTACATTTGGAGACATCAAGATTGTGTTTGTTAATTCAAATGATCAATTAACAGATATTTTCACCAAATCTTTAAAGGGTCCTAGAATTGATTATATTTATAACAAGCTTGGTACATACAATTTATATGCACCAGCTTGAGGAGGAGTGTTAAATATAATGGGCTTAGCTCATATTCTCTGTTATTTTGTTACTATTTCTGTTACTTTTATTATCTATAAATAAACAACCCTTCATGTGTATTTTTACACAAGGAAATTAATCCTATACCTATTTCTCTATTTTAATATAAATGAATAATAACAATGAAATATAAGGCAAATGGGACGAAAGACATGTATGAAGCTAGATCAGTTGAAAGGGATACTTTCAAACTTGTAGAATTAACTATGAGGAGACATTTTCACTTGTAGCATAGATGAATACAATCCAAGTTGTTCTTGCTCTAACAGCTCAGTGTCGTTGGGACATACATCAGTTGGATGTGAAGAATGTCTTTCTCCATAGAGCTTTAATAGAAGTGCACATGGATATAGGACTCGAAACTCATGGTGGAAAGAATAAGGTATGCCTCTAAAAAATGGTTTTATATAGTCTTAAACAATGTCCAAGAGCATGGTTTGGGAGACTCACGAAAACAATGATCTCCTTAAGATACAAGTCAAGGAAATCATACTTTATTCATAAAGCAATCCATTATTAGTAAATTAACTATATTTCTTTGTGAATGGTATGATTATTACGAGAGATGATGGAACTGAGAAATTAGCTTTAAAGTTAAAATTGATGAACTAATTTGAAACGAAAGACCTAAGAAAACTCGAGTATTTCCTTAAAATAGAGATTTCTTACACTAAAATAGATATTTTTTTCATCTCTTGAAGAAAATATATATTTGATCTCCTTAAAGAAATAGGTAAGCTACCCTCAAGATTTCCTATTGAATATGATCATAAGATTGGAACTGAAGAGAGTTCTCCCATGAAAAAATGCCAATATTAGAAATTAGAAGGAAAACTTATTTATCTATTGCACGAAACAAGACATTGCTTAAGCAATCAGTATGATAAACTATTTTATGCATAGTTTATGCATGATTCAAGAGAAAGACACACACAATCAGTTGACAATGTTTCAATACTTTAAGGCAAGCCTAGGAAAAGAGCTACTATCCTAAACAAAAGATACTTTAACCCTAAAGATAAATAGATAGATATATAAATATAAATGCAGGTTCTGTTACTAAGAAACATTTACCTTTACGTATTACACGTTTCTTGGAAAAGTATGGTAACTTGGAGAAACAAAAAAACAAAAAAAAAATATCTTGTTCTAGTGCAGAAGCTGAATTTTGAGTCCTTGTTCAAGGTGTGTGTGAAGGACTCTGGTTGAAAATTATACTTAAATGACCTTAAAAAAAAGTTGACATAATTATGCAATTTTATTATCATAATAAGTTAGCTATGAGCATTGTCTATAATCCAGTCCAACATAATATAACCATACCTATTGAAATTCACAATCACTTCACCAAAGACAATCTTGTCGAGGGCCTAGTGATTACAATCCATGTCCTTCCAGGACCTCAGATATCTTACACTTTTCACTAACAGGCTTCCACACTTCTAAAATCTTGTAAACAAATTGAGAATAATGATATTTATTTACCAACTTGAGAGAGAGTGTTATAGAAACAAATTATTAAGATAAAAATAATCTCAATATCCCCATAGTAATTAGGAAAAACTTCTCAGCATATGTTTATTTCCTTATTAAATAATTTGATTATTACAAGTAAAGATAATGAGAAAATAATGAGTATGAATGTTATCAATAAAATCATTATTTATTTTCTTACACAGTTCAAGTGTTTACGATGCCTAGAAAAAGCCAAATGGGCAATAATGAGAAGAGAACCATACATATATCAAAAAAGCTTTTTGAATCAAAATCCAAGGTGTGGAATACTCTTCCAAAGCTAACCTCTACAATTAAATAGAAACAAACCTTTATCTGAACAAACATTGCTAGTACACCGCTTAGGACGTTGTGCTTCCTGTAAAGAGGAATATATTATAAGATCATGTTAGGTACTAGACACATCCAAAAATCGGAACTTGTGTGTTTATGACTACATGTTTGAACAAACTTCTTCATAAAAATTTCTAGAAGACAAAAATACAAAGAAAAGAATGACATGAGTTAAAATTAATTTATTCACAAGTTAAAAAATAAAAATTTAGAGAAACTATACGAGAAAACTTCTACAAATTAACTTACAAATTAGCTTATGCACAAGGTAATTTTAACTTATGCAAAATTTCATTTAGATTTTCTTCTTACGTTTCTCTTCTAGAAGTCCGTATAAGAAGTTTATCCAAATAGGCACCGTCATTATAACTTTCTTAGCATGCAAGCTAATGGAAAGAGCTCATGATTAAAAATATGCATACTTGCCTTTTTCCTTTTATCAAAACAACTCATTCTACGCGTAGTGTTTGAGCTTTTGTTGCCATATGTCACCATTTCCAAGTCATACATTCCTGTTGACACTAAAACTGGACGAGAAGAAAACAACTCTATTTTCTGCTTCACCATATCCAGGAATGAATCCACTACAGGATCTAGCTCCCACCTAGGCCGAACTACACAAATATTCTCAATTGAAGTAGTAGTCAAGTTTCTTGCATTTGGCCCATGCAACCAAAAAAGTATAAAGGTGCACAAGCACTCTTCCTCTCCTGTTTTCCAAGAATGCTCGTTTTCTTGCACCTGTGAAAGTAGACACAATATCAAAAGCACAAACATAAAACTGAAGCAATTTAATCCAGAATATAAGAAAGTTCACTGTTACTTTCCCAACACTAATGGTGTGTTTGGTAGGTGAGAAATTGGTGGGGAAGGAAGGATGGAAACAATTTGGAGTGCTCTGAGGAGGAGAAATAAGGTGGACAACATTTAAAAATTGTGGAACTTACTAAACTATTTTTCAACGCTTCTTAACTTCCACATTTTTTATCTCACCTATTCTCACTCATCATCTTCATTTCCCTTTACCTTATTTTTCTTCTCTCGATCAAATAGGCCTAACTAAAAAGACATTATTTAGTTTCTATTGAATTTAGTACATAGTATGACTTGTTTATTTTCTATTGACCAAATAGCTAGTTACTAGTTCTGAAAAGCTAATTATACATGAAACAAGAAAGGTTTCAAGAAGCAAGAACAATGATCAGATTATACATGCTATAGCATGTGATAAACAAGGTCAAGTTAAACCTGATAGTCTTTTGTTAACTATGAAACAAAAATATCAGGAGTAAAAATAAGCACAAAATTATCACAAGAATAAAAGAGTGTATATTGCATGGGAGAATAATTATGAAACTTGATTCATTTAAAAAATTACATGAAGAAGTAAAATATCTCTTTTATTTAAGCAAGGAACTCTCCAGGTAGTTTGAATATATTTCCCTCTCTTCATTTTTTGAAATACTTTTAAAAGATAAAATCGTATTCGAAGATTCAAAGTGGACAGTACTTTTGAGATTTTAGTTTTAAAGATAAACCCTAATTTTCTTAATATCGTTTTGGGAAAAAAGGTTTCGAAAAAAGTTTCAAAATTATAGAATAAAACCTCAACTCGGAAGAATAGTTTAAAAAACTTCGATTTCTTAACTCTCCACACATGACTTGTCAACCATCAAATGGTTGGTGCAGTGTTTAAAAAAAAATGTAAGTTAATTTTTTTTAATAACCCAAAATTGCATGTTCCAAGAACTAAAGGTGGATTTAAACATAAAATGTGAATACGAAAAGGCGCAATACACAACAAAGTAACGGTGATTATTCACTGACCCCGTCGACGAGGGCGTCGTAGAAGCGAACGTCGTCGTGGGCAAAGGAGTGGCAAGCGCAGACCCTGACGCCGGGAGAGAGCAACCGACACTCGTCGTCCTGAAGCTGTTTGGAGAGAGGTCTGAAGCGGCGCTTGAAGAGCTCCAGCTCCCTCCAGTCCCCAAAGTCTGAGGGCTGAAACGCGTCGTCGTATTGGGAGGAGAAGTTGGCGTACTTAACCGTTAGAGTGTCGCCGTTTAACAAAACGCAGACGGTGTACCAGGCGTCGTCTTTGTAGGCTCTGAACTCCGTGGCGTAAGTGGCCACCGGAACCGCCTCGCTCTCACTCTCCATTTTTTTCACTGCCAGCATTTTCTCTTCGCTCTTTCTCCCGCCTTTGGCTTTCACTCGCTTTCTATGCGTCCCTGTCACTTCCATTCACTTTTTCTGTTTCCCAGGTGTGTTACTACACTCCTTGAACCTTCCTTGAACCTTTCAATTTTGTTTCTTAAATTATTTAAATAGACTAACTTATTCAAATAGAGAATTTCGATAATAAATTTAAAACTCTTAATTTTAAATAAGATTTTGAGTTATAAAAGTAAAAAATTATTATTTTATATTAAAATCATTTTTTCTTTTAAAAAATAAAAGATATTTTTTATTATAATTGAAAATATTAAAAATACTTTTATCACATCATAAGATATGGACATAAAAAAATAATATTAATTGCATTATTTTGTCTTATGATAAAATTAAATTATTATTAATTTTGATATTTTATTATATATTAAAAATCAATAATACTTTTATTAGATATGAGAAAGATTTTTCTTTTTTATCTTTTAATTTACTCAATCAATCCTTATGATTTATTTTAATTCTTCCATTTCCCACTTTGAGTTAAAATATCTGTAAAAAAAAAATATACTTTTCTCTCTGATCTTCTCTTATTTTTCTCTTATTTATAGTGATTTTGATATGATTGATTTGAATGTTAATGATTTTTCCTACTACATTTGTCAGAAAATATGATGTAAGCTAAAAAGAATCTAGATTAAAAACAAAATAATAATAAAATATATAAAATTTGAATATTATTAGTTTATACTTAGTTGATGGTAAGAGTCTTATCATAAACGAAACTTTATCATTCAACATTAGTTTATTAATGGTGAAAGATAACACTTTGGTCATATAATACAAATAAAATGATAATTATATTTTTAATAGATAATTCTTTTTTTTATTTTTAACTGAACGACTTTGGTATGTTCAATCTTTTATTTTATTCTTAATAGAAAAATAGAAAGAATCTTTTTATTTTCATGTTTTTTATTTTTGCCTTTTACTCTTTTGTTTATCTTTATTTAAATTTATTTTTATTTCTCTATTTTATAATATATCTTAATAATCAACTATCTATATAAGATGAAAAATATATTTTTCTAGAAAAGGCCTAATCAACTAAGGGTGAAGAAGAAAAGTCAAATTAAAAGTTACTAAGCTCTTATAAGTGCAACTATAAACATATATTTAAGAGTAGTGATATTTTGACAAATTTCTCAAACTAACTGGTGTAATTTTTATCTAAAATTTCTAAAATGGTGTATTTTTGTATTTATTTCTGGATATGGGTAAATCGTGTCTGTCAAACATGACCTATCATTTATTTATGGGTCGATCTGGCTGCATCTCCATGGGCGTCATACAAGTTGTTAGGAGTCCTTCGACTGATTCTTCCTGCACCTCCATAGTGACTTCCTGCACCTCCATAATTTTAACATATTCCCATTTTAGCCTTGAGAAAAAGACGAAAATAGCTCTTATTAATGGTAATTGCGATTCATTCTTTTTTCACTTTGCGGGTTGCACAAACCGTAATATAATTAAAAAATAAATACATTACAGATTGTACAACCTACAATTATATTTTCTGCACCTTTTACATTGCGAGTTGTACAACCTGCAATACAATATTTTTTAAATACATTACAGGTTCTACAACCTGCAATACAAATTTTTTTTTAAATACATTGCGGGTTGTACAACCCGTAATACAAAATTTTGTTTAAATGCATTGGGGGTTGTACAACCCGCAATGTATTTAAAAAAAATTGTATTGTGAATTGTACAACCCGCAATGTATTTAAAAAAAATTGTATTGTGGATTGTACAACCTGCTGCTGTGGTGTTTATCACCTTAGTCTTAGACTTAAAGGTTTTCAGAACAACACAAGTTTATTAATGTCATAACCACCAGTACACTACAGCAACAACGTAACTAAAAGAAGTTATGAGATTCATATATTAAATTAAATTAAGAGTAAGTTTGATGTTGAAAAGAAAAAAATAAATTAAAATTTAATAATAAAATATATTTAGCAAAATTAAGTAAAAAGTTGGATATTTGAATTCAGTTACTAATATAGAAATAATTTAAAATGAAATTCAAATTTAACATTAAATTTAGAAAGAAAAATTTGCAAATATTATATAATTTTTTAAATAAATTTATTGTTAGTTTTTAAATTATATCTATGTAATTTTTCTTGAAAATGTGTAACCACTTTTCTATTCGAATTAAATTCATATTTATTTCAATTAATTAATTTCAATCATTACATATTTATCAATGAGATTTATATATTGAATTAAATTAAGAGTAAGTTTGATGTTGAAAAGAAAAATTAAATTAAAATTTAATAATAAAATATATTTAGCAAAATTAAGTAAAAAGTTGGATATTTGAATTTAGTTACTAATATAGAAATAATTTAAAATAAAATTCAAATTTAGCATTAAATTTAGAAAGAAAAATTTGCAAATATTATATAATTTTTTAAATAAATTTATTGTTAGTTTTTAAATTATATCTAAGTAATTTTTCTTGAGGATGTGTAACCACTTTTCTATTCAAATTAAATTCATATTTATTTCAATTAATTAATTTCAATCATTATATATTTATCAATAAATAAAATGGCTTTGTAATTGTGTTGCAGAATAGCAACACATCACACACAACTACACGTGCAAAAAAAAAGGTGGAGAATATTATCCTAAAATGGTGTATCCTAAAATGGTGCATTATTCTTCATATTTTAATTAATTCACACGATTTTGTTTCATTTAATGTTAAATTAATTCTTGTAGTAGGGTCACAGTTTATTCACAATGATATCTATGCACGATTTACCAAAATTCAGAAATAAATAAAAAATACATCATTTTTGGGAATTTCAGATAAAAATTACACCACTTTAGTAAACTTTCCTTCATTTGACACTCTTATATGTAAAAAAAAAAAGTTATTATGAGGTGTTAGCATGTCATTTGTTTTTTAGTAATGATATTTTGACACTCCTATGTTTCAATACATTCATTTGACACTCCATGTGTCAAAAAAATAATATTTTATTGTGAGATATTTATGTGTCATTTGTTTTTATTCTCTCTCCTCTCTCATCTTTTTCTCTCCCCTATCTCTCTCCTTTCTCTTTCTTTTCATTTAATGAAGAATATTTTTTTAATTTCTCTTTGTCATCTGCCTCTAACATTCACCTTTATTGCATCTCAATATTAATATCAAATAAACAACATAAACATGGTGGTGGGTGGTGGTATCTTATCTTGCTCCTATCAACCCTAGCATTTACCACATCTCAACTCTAACTTTAGACAAATAAATTCAAATATTCTTGTGATGTTTCTTCTTCTTTGCATCAACTATAATATTCTTGCTTTTTTTTGTTCTCTTTTGTTGTTCACCTGCATTATTTGCTTTTGACTTTCACATGAATTGTTTGTCACTCATATTTTGAAATAAATATATTAATTATTTTATTTTTATATTAAAATATAAATTAGAAAAACTTAAATTTTAATTCATATTATTAAATTTTCATTTTAAAAGTATTTTTATACAAGATTTCAAGTTTGAGACCAAAGTGGTTTTAAAAGAAAAACATGGTGACTAAATAAAATAATAATGATTATAATAAATAAAATAATAATAGTAATATGTTGATATTATGAATAAAACATATTTATGAATATAAAAAATTACATATGATTATTTAAAAGGAACATAATAATATTAATAAAAATAAAAAATAATTAGCTATTATTATATATATTGTTAAAAATAAAATTTTAATTGATAAAAAAATAAAAAAGATAGAAAGATAATATTGTATTTAATGTAATGTAAACATTAACTTTTTAGAAAATAAAATAAAAAATAATAATAAAAAAGAAGAAGAAGATAAGAATAAAGATTTTTCATTAGAAAACGATAAGAGAGAAAGAAGAGAGAGGGGGGAGAATAAGAAGAAATGGACAGACACTTCACAATAAAATATTATTAATGTATTAACACATAGGAGTGTCAAAATATCATCACTCTTTGTTTCTATTCTCTCTTCTCTCTCCTCTTTTTCTCTCTCTTCTTTTTTTTCATTTAATGAAGAATCTTTCTTTAGTTTGCTCTTTATCGTTTGCCTCAAACATTCATCTCTGTTGCATCTTAATATTAACATCAAATAAACAAACATAAACATAGTCCTCTTGGTGCCTTATCTTCTTCTTATCAATCATAACATTTACCATATCTCAACTTTAATTTTAAATAAATAAATTTAAACATTCTTGTGATGTTTCTTTTTCTTTGTATCAACCATAACATTCTTATCAAAGGCTTTCACATGTCTTGTTTGTCACTATGTTATCATGTTTTGAAATAAATATATTAATTATTTTATTTTTATCTTAAAATAAGAATTAAAAAAACTTAAGTTTTAATTTATGGTATTAAATTCTCATTTTAAAATAAGATTTTAATGTTAAAAACCAAATCAAGTGGTTTAAAAAAAAAACACTGTGACTAAATAAAATAATAATAGTAATATATTGATATTATGAATAAAACATTTATGAATATAAAAAAATATATATGATTATTTAAAAAGAAAATAATAATAATAATAAAAATAAAAATTAATTAACTAATTATTATATATATGGTTGAAAATAAATTTATGATTAATAAAAAAAGAAAAAGATAAGAAGATAATATTTTATTTAATGTAATGTAAACATTATTTTTTTAAAATAAAATAAAATAAAATGATAAAAAATAAGATAAGAATATCATTAAATAAAAAGAAAGGGAGAGAAGAGAGAGAAAAAAAAAGAGAAGAAAAAATAAAAACAAATGACATAATAAAATATTATTTTTTTTACACATAAAAAAATATTAATATATAGAAGTGTAAAAAAATATTAATATATAGGAATGTCAAAATATCATTATTTTATATTTAATACTGTGAGAATGGTCAAAGTAAAGTGGGTATCTATAGATGCTTGAGGGAGAGAGTGTTGCTTTTGGAGGATTCCCTTTGATATTTATA
>Ga0209489_102215_pt1 | contig 39757 bp, 31 predicted proteins | sample SiratrowhiteBW_FD_187527 | JGI IMG/M metagenome (GOLD analysis project Ga0209489, IMG submission 187527) | Root nodule microbial communities of legume samples collected from California, USA - Siratro white BW (SPAdes) (version 2) | ecosystem: Host-associated > Plants > Roots > Nodule | place...
CATATAGAGACATATGTAACCATGGTACCTTGGTTTCCTTTCAACCCCCAGTACACTGGTTTCATTTCAACCAAAATGATTACATACAAGTCTATAACTCAGTCATCACACATAACACATCAATTTTATCAAACAACAACCAAAATGTTCTCACATATTTCTTTCTAACATCATTAAAACAGTTCAATTAATTATATCAAATCACAATAAATAACCAAATTCAATCAGTGCTCAAGGACCAGTTAGACCTGCAAGAAAGACTTGAGTACTGATAATCATATATCTGAGTCTTTTATTCTAGGGTTTTATTTGAAAGTAAATAACTAAAATAAGTTACTAGCTTCCCTTACCTGATGAAGATCTCTACAACAATTCCTCCACCCGATAAAGATGCTAATCTCGAAATCTAGGGATCTAGAAAAAGTTATCAAAACAAAACCAAATTTTAGTATAATCTTAATTAAGTTGAGAGAAATACTTTTCTCAACTATATCTACTAAGATTGATGACAAAAACCTAAGGAAAAACATATTAAGGGATCTATAGAGCAAATATGAACTTACTCTGTTTGAAATTCTGATCGGTTATAAATTATCCTTAACTCCTTAGCTACTGCAGGGTATATTTAGATTTTAAAACAGATGATGTATGGAGGGAGAAAAACTAGAGAGAAGAGAGAGAGATTTTTTTTTGAGAAAGAGAGAGAAAGGCACGGGGGAGAGAGTTTGGAGGCGTAGGGCGTCACATATTCTACTGTCATCATATATGATTAACTAAAATGTTTAAATGTATATGAGAACCAGATAAATGTATGATTTGCTTATAAGAAAAATGGTCAACTATGATTTTTTTTGAACTATTTATTTTAACGCATTTCAATAAAAAAATTACTTATTTATTTTTAAAGAATTTACACATCGTCTTACTATTAAATGAGGTGGTACGTTAGAAATATTTTATACACCTACCCAATATGAGTTAAACCATGCTTTGAGTGGATCCATGACAACAGATTACAATAAGAAAAGTAGTATAATTGTACACAAGTAGGGTTTGATCGTTTTTACTGATCATTATTATCTGAATCGTTCAAAATATTTTGATTTTTGTTGGATCGAGATTGTAATTTTTTTTTAATTATAGAGTCCGAATAGACCAAATTAAAATGTCTAAAGAACTTAATTATTGTATTAAAATATATTTAAAAAGTCGAGTCAACAACTTGATTAAGTAGTTCAAGTTTATAAGTCACCGCTAATTTCACTTATTTTTATCATTCAAATGATATTATTTATTATTAAGGTATAAGGGAAAATAACTTGATATCCAATAAATTGCATTTATTATCTTTTATTTCACTAGTTGGTGTAGTTAGAGTAGTTGCATTAAGTGAACTATGACTAACATATAGTTCAGGTGATGAATGACAACGGCCAATAAATTTGAAGGTGAAGAATTGATATCTGTATCAAGTTCTACAAAAATATATATAATAAGTCCAAATGAGAATGTAATGTGTTTGGGAATTGATAATTAGGATTGCTTTTGATAATAGTTGTGTGGAAAATAAATTATTTTACTTTGATATGGTGTGGGTTCCACTCCCATGGTTAACTGAACTTGGTCACCATTTCACCAATTTAAAAGACAAATACAAATACCCATATGATTCTCATTATAACCTGTTTAACCACTAATCAAAATTTTAAGAAGAGAGAGGGACTTTAGGTGAAGTGTTTACTTTATTTTAAAAAGATGAAGCTATAACACGTGTTTTTGTCTTTACTTTATTTTTTAGCTTCACTTTCGTACATCAGTTCGTTTTAGTTTTCCTGAATTTGATCATTTGTTAGTTTTTTACGCTAACCATGTTAATTTTACTTCACCTGACAAATATCTATTTGACATGCCCAATCTAATCTACATCTTTCACAATTTATTAAGTGTTTCTAAGTTGGTGAATTTAATGCGTTAAAAGAATTAAATCTTTTAAACGGGGATAAATTAAAATAAAAAAAATTGAATGTCAAAATTGTTTTTCTACTTCAAATATATAAGTCAGAGCTTTTTTAATGTAATGTTTTATTTTGAGATCTGACCCTATTTTCTGATAGGCTTTTTATATAATGTAAAATATAAGATATCTTAATTTATTTAATTTACTTTAATATTATATTTTATTTTGAGATTTTAAATAACATTTTGTAGATTCTTGATTTTTTTAGTAGGAAAAAGTTTAAAATATAACATTTCTTTATCATTTATGTTCCGATACATCTAATACACTCCCACATCATTTTTTAAAAACAAAATCCTAACAGAACAACCAAATTCTAAAATCTCAAATACCGTAACAATGTATTCTCAACGACTTTGTTAACTTTTTTATACAAGAACTCATTTTGAAGGATGGAAATCCTAAGTTTTTCTTTTCATGCAAAATCTTTTCAACATTGAACATTAAATCTTCATAATACTAGTTTTATTGGATTTTTTTAAGAATCATCCTCAAAGCTTTAACCCATTATACAGTTTTTTTTTTTTAATTATGGGACCTAAGCCCAACTCAAACCATACTTTTATTACGGACCTGGGCCCAATAAAGTAATAATTGGACCCTTCTCATGAGGCACGGCAAATTAAAAAAAAAAAAATAGTTTTAATGCCACTTTTTTAATTATTGATGAAAAATTTGGTTGATTATCAATATAACATTATGTTTTGTATTTTTTTGTATATAAGTATGATATGTGATAAACGATACGCAACAAAAGCATAGATAAATATATTATTATATAAATTATTGTATAATCATTATAGAAATAACATTTCATTTAAGGAATCAAACTTCATTAGTGATTAACAGCCTATACCAGGAAGAGGAAGGCACAGCATAAAACGGCGGCACACGGAGAAGGCGATGCATAATGGATAAACATACATGTATGTACTGTGACTACTTGATTCGAAGTTTTTTTTTTTTTACCCAAATAGTATACTGATCAAAATGACACGATTTAAAAAAAATTAATTTTTACCGAAATAACGTACTAGGATAAACAATTATTCAAATAATACGATTTATTGTAATAGTTAAGAAGAATTCAGTTTTTAAATAATGGAATTCTAAATACAATTTAGTGTCATTTCTTAAAAAACCAGTTTAAAATAAGTTATTGAAGAATCGAATTCTGAAATGATTTTATAAATTTTTATTTAAAAATGAATGAAATATTTTATAATTTTGGGATTTTAAAAGTAATTATTTAAAAAATTGGTTTGAAAATTATTTTTTTTAAAAATATTTATTTATTAAATAATTATAGAATATAATAATTTAAAAGAATAATTATTTGAAGAAATAATTATTTAAAAAATATATATTTTAAGCGATAATTGTTTAGAAACAAAGTGTAAATATGAAAAAAAATTGTTAACAAAATTAACATTTATAAATTTTGAAATAATTGATTTTTTTAATTTTGGTTTAAAAAAATTAAAGAAAAAAAGAGTAAAGAATTAAAAAAATAGAAAGTGTTTTATATAATTTAACTTATTAATTTTTGAATAATAAATATGGTAATTAAAATATTTATGAATGAAATAATTATTCTGTAAATAATTATTCAAAGAAAAGTAATAATTTACAAAAATATCTTTTTATAAATAAAAGTATTCCCTATTTTTTTTTATCCTATTGTTATTACCATAATTATTTAACAATTATGTGTATGATTAAAAATATATTTTAAACTTTTATAAATAAACAATTGAAAATTGACTAAAAATATTTTTTTAATATAAGATTTATTTTTACAAATTTACATTTACATTTATTTTTCAAGATAATGTTTTCTATTTTAAATTTTGTTTCTCTTTATTTTTAAATAAAAGATAGAAAAAGAAATCTAATTTAGAATTTGGTTCTTTGAAAATCAATATTTAATTATTTTTTTATGAAGTATATCAAATTAATTATGTTCAGAATTTGATTTTTAGAAACGATGCTATAATAAACAATGCTAATTGGGTAATTATTTGATATATGATATCATTAAGGTGAAAAAAAATAAAATATATTATTTTGAAAAGGAATTCACTTTATATGACAATTATATAAGACTTATAATAATTAAAAAATGTTTAAAAATATTAATAATTATATATTTAAAATAAACTAAAAATCTTCTATCAATTTATTGAAGATTTCTTTCGCCTACAAGATCATGTTCTTGTGTAAGACACCGTCATCATATATTTAAAAAAAGAAAAAAATAGGATAAACTAATAATTTAAAACACTTTTAAACATAGCTAAAACTTTAACTTTAATATATACAAGTTTTAGAATTTCATCAAGTTGTATATTGTCAACATTCAATTTCGTCGGGACAAATAAAATTTATTTTCAAAAATAAAAATTTTTAATTAATCATTTTTAGAAATAAAAAGAAGCAACAAAATAATAATCAATTTTGAATTTTGTTTTCTTCTCTTATTGTCAAAAATAATACAAATAAGAACATAATTTATCTTTTTCACAATTGTAAAAAAAAAAAACAATAAATATAATATAATATAATATCAAATTTTTTAATGCAAAGATAAAAGTGGGCACTAGTTTTTATATGTAACATCCTCAAAATTTTAAATAAATATTATTAGTATTATTATTATTACTTATTATTATTATTATTGTTATTATTATTTATTATTATTAGTACTATTATTATTATTACTACTTATTATTACTATTATTACTTATTATTATTATTGCTTATTATTATTATTATTATTATTACTATTATTATTATCACCATTATCATTATAATTATCATTTACTATTATCATCATCATTATTATTATTACTATTATTATTTGTTAGCACCAGTGGGCTACTATGATGATTTGATGAAGCCAACCAAGTGAAGATGTTCAAGACCTTATGATCATATGTGGAATGCATGAAGATTTTATGAAGATTGAAGACTTGGTCTAGAACTTAGGAGTTTGTGTTGTGGGGTAAGTTTGAGGTCTAATCAATGATGCATGCAATCTTAATCAATGATAAGCTCCACAAGTATTTTCTGAATTAACAAAAGTTTTGAGAAATCATTAAAATCAAAACTTGTGTGTTTTGAACAACTGTTTTAACTAATTGGAGAAAAACAGTCGACTATTTGCTGCGGGATCAGATGGTCTCATACAAGGTACTTGTTTTATAGTTGGTAGAGGTTTGAAAGTTTTGTTTGATTCTGGAGCGACACACTCTTTTGTGTCAAGTTTGTGTGTTGATGAGCTTGGTTTGCCAGTCAGAGAGCTGCACTTTGAGCTTCTGGTTTCTACACCAGCATCTGGGATTGTGTCGACCTCAGTAGTTTGTGCTGAGTGTCCACTAGTAGTAGAAGGGCGTAGATTCAAGGTGAATCTGATATGCCTACCTCTTCAGGGGTTGGATGTTATTCTTGGAATGGATTGGCTTGCTGCCAATCACATTCTCATAGATTGTGGTCAGAAGAGATTGGTGTTTCCTGAAGTTGAGAAGTCAACATTGGTTTCTGCTCATCAAGTGATGAAAGAGTTGAGGGATGGGTCAGAGTGTTTTTATCGAATGAATTTAAAATTGCAGTTGTCTATAAATAGCTCGCGCGAAATTTTGAAATAGACGAAAAAATCATTCTAAACATTTTCTGAGCAAGAACATTTGAGATTTTAAAGAGAGCAAAAGCGCCCTTGAGTTTAGTGATTAAGATCAACCAACGTTTTCATCAAAGAACTGTTTTCTTGAACTGCTACTAGAGCTTTGATTTGACTGAGACAATTTCTTCATTGATTTGATCATCAGACTAAGCCTTCTATACCCTTTCTTTATTACGTTTGTAATCCTTTGTATAGAAGTGTTTGTATTGCTGTGACTGTGATAATTCTTTCACTGTATTGAAGGTTATTCTACTGTGAGTTACCTGGGTTGGTAATTCTGTTCTGTACAGTGGGCTCTGTATAGGGTGTGACTTGCTGTGGGTTTCAGCAAGGGTGTTCTTGAAACACACAGTGGGTTTCTGTGTGGTTTCTTGTTCTACTGTGGGTTCAGCAGTGGTCTACTGTGGGTTGCAGTGAGACGTTTCTGGGTTATACAGTAGACTCTGTATAACTATGACTTGCTGTGGGTTTCAGCAATGGAGTTCTTGAAACACACAATGGACTCTGTGTGGTTTCTTGGTCTGCTGTAGGTTCAACAGTGGTTGCTGCGGTGTGCAGTGTATTCTTGCTGTAGGCAAGGGTTGTAAACTTGATCAGGTTGATCATTTTAGTGAAATCCTTACTGTGTGTGAGGGACTGGACGTAGCCCGGTTGTTGGGTGAACCAGTATAAAAATCTGCTGTGTCTTGAATCTCTCTTGCTCTCTCTCTCTTTACTATTCTTGCTAAATCTTGCTGAGTTTCTTGAATTTCAGAATCAATTGAATCTTGCTAATTGAATAACTCCACAACTTTTTGAAATTTTTTTTAGTAACAACTAAAAACATATACTCTGTTTTAACACTATCTACTCTGAATTGTTTTGAAATCTATTAATAACCAGAATATCAGTTTCCTGTAAATCTGCAGTTTCGAAATTAACTGGATTTACTGTTTATCAGTTCGTTTTTTCCAGAAAACTCTATCTTTCACTGTTGTTGATTAAAGACTGTTTTCATACACTTAACATAGTTTATATTGTCTAACGAAAAGGTTTTTAATTAGTCAATCTTTATAAACTTGAAGTTGATCTAATTCTTTGATTTCTTGATTCAACTTTTCCAGAACTGATTTTACAGTATACTGTGTATTCAAGAACTATTTTCTAGTTACGATTTACTGTATCTGGTTGATTGACATTGTGCTGGAATTGCATTTGAACCTTTGCTGTTTGCTGAACATATCATCTTGAGTAGTTTCCATAAAAATTATTCATTCTCTAAACAGTTTGCGAAAAGTTTTCAAGTGTTCAATTCACCCCCCCTCTTGAACTTGGCCATAACATATTTTACAATTGGCATCAGAGCTAGGACTTGAATCCTAATTAAGTTTTTCGATCCATGGCTGAGAACAAGTTGCCTTTTGCTGAGGGAGCCTCTATACAGGCCACCCATGTTTTCTGGGGTTAATTACCAATTTTGGAAAGTGAGAATGAAGATTTTTATTGAATTTATTGACAGAGGTATATGGAAAGCAATAGTGAATGGACCTTACATTCCAGTTTCTGTTGTGAATGGAATATCTGTTGCAAAGCCAATTGATGAGTTGACTGATGTTGAAAATAAACGTATTCAATATGATTGTGTAGCCAAGAACATAATAACTTCAGCTTTGAATATGGATGAATTTTTCAGAGTCTCACAATGCAGTTCTGCAAAGGAGATGTGGGATATACTTGAGGTTACTCATGAGGGCACTACTGACGTCAAACGGGCTAGAAAGCATGCGTTGATTCAAGAATATGAATTATTCAGAATGTAGCAAGGTGAATCAATTGCTGATCTGCAGAAGAGATTCACTCACATAGTGAATCACTTGATCGGGCTTGGAAAGCAATTTGACAAAGAGGAGCTAAATATCAAGATCCTTAAATGCTTGGATAGAAGTTGGCAGCCCAAGGTCACTACAATTTCAGAGAGCAGAGATTTGACAACTCTCACAACAGCGACACTCTTTGGAAAGTTGAGAGAACATGAACTGGAAATGACGAGGTTGAAAGAGATGGAATCTGCTGAGAAGAAAACTAGAAGCCTTGCACTCAAATCAAAGGCTGCTGAGATTGAAACCAGTGAGGATAGCTCAGAAGAAGATAGTGATTCTGAAGACATCAGTCTGCTGACAAAACAATTCCAGAAATTCATTAAGCTGAAGAGAAGGGCAAAGAATCAACAATCTAAAAGGTATACTAGAAAACTTGATTCAAATTCAAATAAGCTAACCTGTTATAGTTGTGGCAAACAAGGACATGTGAAAGCAGATTGTCCAAATCTGGCTAACAAAGAGAAGAGCATTGATAAGAAGAATTACAAGGTTGGAAAGGAAAGAAAGACATACATTGTATGGGAAGACAATGCATCTTCATCCAGCAGCTCTTCACAGGAAGACATTGAAGGAAATCCGTGCTTCATGGCTGGAAAAGATTCTGAGGTTAGTAGTGAAGATTCCAGCACTTCCTTTAACAGTACAAATTACAGTTCACTGCTGAATGCTTTTCAAGAGACGCATAAGGAAGCAAACAAGTTGGCTCGTTCCAACAATAGATTGAAGGGTATGAACAACTGGTTGGAAGCCAGAGTTAAGGAACTGGAAGATGAAGTTTTAAGACTGAAAACTGACCTTGATCACTACAAAACTTCCAGTAACTTAGACTCCAGCAAGCCATCAAACTGTGAAAACTGTGAAGTTCTTCAAAAGAAGGTGAACTACCTAATTACTACTGCTTCAAAGTTGACTCTGGGGACAACCAATCTGAATGCCATTCTGGGCTCTCAGAACTGTGTTTTCGTAAAGGCTGGAATTGGACATCAACCCAATTTCCCAAGGAAACAGAAAAAGTACAGTAGCTTTTTCGAAACAAATACCAAATAGTTTTCACAGCCTATTACCTGCTTCTATTGTATGAAAAAAGGTTATTCTGTCAAGGACTGTAAATTTAGAAGATTTTTAGTGCCAAAAGGTTTAGTTAGGTGGATGCCTAAAAGCATCACTAACAAAGATGGACCCAAATTTAACAGGGTACAATGCCTCAATTCTAATCTATTTTGCAGGTCTGCTTGGCATCCAGTAAGCTGATGTGGTATCTGGACAGTGGATGCTTAAAGCATATGACAGGAGATTCAACTCAGTTGACTAATATAAAATGGAAATCTGCAGGATATGTGACATATGGTGACAATAACCGAGGCAAGATACTTGGATTTGGTGATATTGGAAGAAATGATAGAGTAATCATCGAAGATGTACTCTTAGTGAAAGGATTAAAGCACAGCTTGCTAAGTATTAGTCAACTGTGTGATAAGGGTTACTAGATCACGTTTGAGCCTGCTCAATGTCTCATAACAGATTCAAAATTTGCTGAAACGGTTCTTGTAGGTAAAAGAGTGAGTAACATTTACATGCTTAATGTGTCTTGCATAACATCTAATATGAATTGTTTGCTATCCCGAGATGATGAATCCTGATTGTGGCATAGGAGACTTGCACACATTCACATGCATAATCTAAATAGGATTGCATCTAAAGATCTTGTAATTGGTCTTCCTAAGCTTAAGTTTGAGAGGAACAAACTGTGTGGAGCATGCCAAATGGGTAAACAAACTAAAAGCTCTTTTAAACCGATTAATGTTGTTTCAACAACTAGACCACTTGAGCTGCTGCACATGGATTTATTTGGTCCCTCTAGAACTATGAGCCTAGGAGGGAGCTACTATGGTCTTGTTATTGTTGATGACTATTCCAGGTTCACTTGGACATTTTTCATAGCCACCAAAGATGAAACTTACCATGTCTTTAAAGGATTTGTCAAAGTTGTTCAGAATGAAAGGACTGCAGTATTTCATCCATTAAATCTGACAATGAGAGAGAATTTTAGAATGAGAAGTTTGACAGATTCTGCAGTAAGCTGGGAATCAAGCACAATTTCTCAGCACCAAGAACTCCACAACAAAATGGAGTTGTAGAAAGGAAAAACAGATCTTTGGAGGAACTGGCCAGAACTATGTTGAACGAGAATGGACTACCCAAATACTTATGGGCAGATGCTGTCAGCATAGCGTGCTATGTGCTAAATAGAGTGCTGATCAGACCCATACTAAAGAAAACTCCATATGAACTATTTAGAGGATGAAAACCAAATCTGTCTCACCTAAAGGTCTTTGGCTCTAAGTGCTTCATACTTAATAATAGTAAGGACAGCCTGGCTAAGTTTGATTCCAAGTCTGATGAAGGTATTTTTCTGGGTTACTCACAACATGGTCATGCTTCTACAACAAGAGGACCATGCTGGTAGAAGAATCTGTACATGTGAATTTTGATGAAACTAATCAAGTTATGCAGGAAAGATCTAAGACATATGCAGATGATGAAATTCCAATTACTCAACAAGCTGGAACTGAACTGGAAAATAAAACTGAAGAAACCAGTGTGCTAACAGAAATCCAGTCAACAGAACTAGAAGATCAATCTGCTGAATAAGAAGTTGTTACTGACAGGTTCAATTCAGATTTGCCTAAAGAGTGAAGAGTGCCTAGGAATTTGTCATTGGATAATGTAATTGGACAGGTAAGAAAGGAGTTTCAACCAAGAGTACACTGAATCAATTCTGCAAACATATGACATTTGTTTCACAAACTGAACCAAAGACTGTAGCTGATGCACTGAAAGACAACAACTAGATAACTGCTGTGCACGAAGAACTGAACCAGTTTACAAGGAATGAGATCAAGCAACTAAATCATAGAACATTCCTTAGCCAAACCAAGTATTGCAAAGAGTTATTGAAGTAGTTTGACTTGGAAAACTGCAAAGAGATTTCAACACCTATGGCCACTAACTGTTACTTGGAATCGGATGAAAAAGGAACCAGTGTGGACCAAACCAAGTACAGGGGATTAATAGGTTCACTGCTGTATCTTACTGCCAGCAGGCCAAACATCATGTTTAGTGTTTGTCTCTGTGCCAGATTTCAATCCAATCCGAAGAAATCACATTTCACTGCAGCAAAGAGAATTCTGAAATACCTACAGGGAACTACAACTGTTGGATTATGGTATCCAAGTGAAGTATCTTTGGATTTAGTAGGGTATTCTAATTCTGATTTTGCAGGTTGCAAAATAGACAGGAAAGCACTAGTGGGACATGTCACTTGCTGGGATCAAGTTTAGTTTCATGACACAGCAAGAAACAAGCGTGTGTGGCATTGTCAACTATTGAAGCTGAATACATTGCAGCTGGAAGCTGCTGTGCACAAACCTTGTGGATGAAACAACAATTAAGTGATTTTGGCCTTAACTTGTCTAAAATTCCATTATTATGTGACAACACCAGTGCCATTAATCTTACAAAGAATCCAGTTCAACATTCAAGGGCTAAGCATATTGAAATTTGCCATCATTTCATTAGAGACCATGTCAATAATGGTGATTGTGAAATTCAGTTTGTTAGTACTGAAAATCAGCTTGCTGATCTTTTTAGAAAGCCACTTAATAAATAAAGATTTAATTTCCTTCGAAATGAACTTGGAATTATTGATTTCAAATTTGTGAAATAAATCAGTTTATGCTGAATGAATTGGCTGCTTTTGTTACATAGCTATTTTACAAATTTTTGTGTTAAATTTTATTCCTGAACAGTTCACTGGATCAATTTGTAGTTTTACAGATTGCTTGACCAGTTTCGATTTCACTTACTGCTTCGTTTTTTTTTTGTTTTTTTGGTTTTCATTTACTGTATCAAGTTCACATTATTACTCACTGTTTCTAGATCAGTTTTTAAAATCTGACTAGTAGCAATGTTAAAACTGACTGGATATTGATATCTGATTAAATGTTAATTCTGGATGCATGTGGAAATGTGTTGGAGTTACAATACAACCAAAGTGGTGCTGTGTAACTGAAAGCATTCGAATAGAACCATGCACACTGGAACCCAGCTCGTTGAAGAGCTGAATAAGACAAAACAAATCCACACTCATGTTTAGCATGTGAAGAGAGAGACAGCTAGAGATGCCACATGGTGCTATAATAGTGGGCAGTCAACAGGTCAAAAAGTTGTTTTTGAGATTTTCTACAGCTAAGTATAACCTGCTCTGAATTGATTGCTTGTAGAATCTTAACAAACTGCAAAAGCTGTTTTGAGTTTTTGAATTGTCAATCAATGTGCTGTTTTCCATAGAATTGTATTGCATTAAGTAGAGGGTTGAGCATACATTCACTCGCACACTACTTCACTGCCTTATTCGTTCTGAGTGAGAAACTCAGTTCTCTTGCTTGTCCACCGAAAATGGCTTCTCCCTCCAACCCACAAAAAAGAACCAAAAGGGCTATGGTTAAACATGCTGGATCAGACAATGACAACAATGAACCCGACTACCTTGATAGGTGGTTTGTTGGAAACCAGGAGAGTATAGAAGAGTATTACAAACTGTACAGCAGGAAGATCATTGTTACTCCAAAAGTGCTGAGTCTTGAGTGTCTCAAGGAGGAGAAACTTAATGAAGTTCGTGACATGCTCAAGTTTCAAAAGCTGGACAGGTTCCTGAAGCTGACTGGGAACACTTACCCAGATTTGGTTAAGGTGTTCTTGACCAACATGTGGCATGATGAGGAGAATTTGTACTCACAGGTGAAGGGCATTGACATAGCAATTAATGAGGAGGTTTAGCTGAGTGTCACCGGCCTGAGAAATGAAGGAGCTACTGCTAGCAGAGGGAACACATCAGAACTAGGGAACTTTAACAAAGTTCAGTTCTACAAATCATGCTTAAGGAACCAAGAGTCTACCTCAAGGACATTCAATGTAGGAGGACTTGCTGCTATACCGATAATACTGGCGTACATTGTGATCTGGGTGCTGACCCCCCATGGTCTTAATCATGCAACATTGATTGAGGAGGATCTTATACTCATGTACTGCCTCATGAATAAGATCAAAGTCAACTGGGTTAATATGATTCGTGAACATCTGTTCAAAGTTGGGAAGAAACTGGAATATCGCATCCCATATGTGATACTACTGTCGCAGTTTATTGAATATTTTGATATAGATATGGAAACAGAAGTTGTTGAAGAAGTCAAGACACTGAACCAGATTACTACTGCAAATCTCACCAAGATTGGACTGAAAAAGATGAAAAATAAGAAATGAATTTGCAAAGCTGATAAGAAGAAGAAGAAGAGAAATCAAGTGATGATGATGATGAGGATAATGAAGATGAGGATCAAGCTTAACTAGAACCAAAAACACATGCTGCTCCTAATCAAGACTCCTTCTCTAGATTCGAACAACTTATGATGACACAGTTCAGTCAATTGGAAAACCAGAACCGTAGTCATCACCAGTACTGTGAAACGCGCTTCCAGTTTATTGAAACACAAGTTGAAGACATCCAGTCCGAGATAAAGACTTTGTTCTTTCCACCAGATGAATAGGGCATTTGTATTTGCATATCTAGTGGTGGTTTCTCGTCCATTTGATGAATCCAATGAGGGAGAATTAGGTGTGTTTGTGTAGGGAGTGTTGTGGCTGCGGTCTAGGAGTCTAGGTTTATGTTTGTTTACTGTTTGCTTGCTTTCTGTGATATTTTCTACTGCTGATGTTTGCTGTTTCATGTTTTATGTTACTACTACTACTCTGATTTGCTGGTTTATCCAGCCTAGTCCAAACTTTAGTTTGTTATGTTTGTATCAGTTTGGTGCACGATATGTACTGTTCAATGGTTATCATGTACTTGTACTTAATATCAATGAAAGTTGTTATCCTTTATGTTATTGTTTTTCTTCACTCTATTCTGTGGAGTATTATTAACAGGATATCCAATTATGGGGGAGCTTTGTGAAAGCCAGTAGACTGATTAAAAGAAGAACAAGCATGCATTTAGACTCAACACACCATTGTTTGTCTTCATCAAATTGGGGGAGATTGTTAGCACCAGTGGGCTATTGTGATGATTTGATGAAGCCAACCAAGTGAAGATGTTCAAGACCTTATGATCATATATGGAATGCATGAAGATTTCATAAAGATTGAAGACTTGGTCTAGAACTTAGGAGTGTGTGTTGTGGGGTAAGTTTGAGGTCTAATCAGTGATGCATGCAATCTTAATCAATGATAAGCTCCATAAGTATTTTCTGAATTAACAAAAGTTTTGAGAAATCATTAAAATCAAAACTTTGCTGAACATATCATCTTGAGTAGGTTCCATAAAAATTATTCATTCTTCAAACAGTTTGCGAAAAGTTTTAAAGTGCTCAATTCACCCCTCCTCTTGAACTTGGCCATAACATATTTTACATTATTATTATTATTATTATTATTATTATTATTATTATTATTATTATTATTAACATTAACCCTAAACCTGCAATTAATAAAGAAGGGACATAATATATCTTGTGGATACAGATGCAGTGGAAAACAAAGAGATGGTGCTTCTTATATAGACTTAGAAAGATAAGAACAAAGTAGAAACCATAAATGACAAAAAAATCACGTTTCTTTTAAATTGGAGCATAAATTATTCTTAAATACGTCACTTAATGTGCGCCACCCACCCTTCTAATAAATGCACTTCTAGTAACTTGGCTATAAATATGAGAATTTACCTTACATACATAAGCCAAGAGATACGAAAAAAAAAATTACCAAAGCCAATACTCCTCTCGCAAAGGCACAACAACCTTCTTACCCTTTTATCGAGTTACGTTTTGCAAAAGGTAAGGGGAAAAGAGATATACTATTTTACCTTCTATTTCTTAAAATATTTTTATAGTGAGGTGCCCCAAGCCTATGTTATTTTATTTATTTTTTATATTTCATGTTAATATTAATTCTCAAATGTAAGTTCTGTATTGTATATGTTACATTCATGATCATGGATATGGTTTGTGGTTGAAGGAACTTGTTTCCTTGAGGTTTCAAATGAGTAGGAGATTGGGTGTCATTGGAAAGAGATTGATATTAATTGCTCATTTATCCTGACGATTCACTACTACTGTATTCCATGTATTCCATGTTATTTATATTATGAGTTATTGTGATTTTATTATGAATAAATTAAAGTAACGATTAATCTTTTTTTCAGAATTTTCTTATATAAAAGACTGTATATCTCACTTTTCTCTTTATTTTACTTTATGAACCTATAATATAAAAGAATGGCTGCACCCAATCCTGCGACCCCTTTCACAACAAATATAGTAATTTTTGTTTTCAAGACAAGAATGGAGGACTGATGTTGTGGAAGGATCCGTTACCTTTCAAGGCAGAGCTAATACCATATTTACCTTTGAGAATTTTGAAGATGTACCCCTTACACTGGACGGACCGGTAGTAGTGACTTTTGGCATACCACCTTGCCCTCAAAATAATCCTATCATCAATCTATTTATGACTCCTACGTGGTGAAGATGGAATAGTAATAATAATAAGTTTTGTATAATAGGTAAAACCTTTGTAAAAAAAAAATATGTGTAATAGATGGTATATGGACAATAATAATAGGTACTGTAAAATATGTAGCTATGTTGTAAAATAATTGATGGGAATAAAGAAACTTTTGTGTAGATTATGCAGTACCATATGCTCATGTTAAAAGTCATATCTTTGATTCAGTAATTTATTATAATTTTTTTTCATTCAATAAGTCATATTCCATGCATATAATCCGCTTCCGCCAAATTATTTAGTAAAGGAAATGAAATTCTTACACTTAATATTTTACTATTAACAATAATAATTTGGGGCATCTTAGTAGATGGTATCAGAGCCACTTTCCATGTGAGACCCATTACATACATAGAAAAAAATACTAACTTGTAAAAATTTCAGATGAAAAATTCAAGGAATCATGAACTGACTGAGGCAGTATAAGCCATCAGAGACATGGCTACAACACTTTTAAGAAACCAAAGGCATGAAGAAACTACTGAATCACAAGATTTGGTGGAATTCAGGAGAAACAAACCTTCACAATTTTCTGGAGGATATAACCCAGAAAAGGCTAAATTATGGATTAGAGAAATTGAGAAAATCTTCCGGGTAATGAATTGTACAGAAAAACAAAAGGTAAATTATGCTATATTATGTTGATTGGAGAAGCTGAATACTGGTGGGATAACACCAGGAAATTATTGGAAAATGGGGGAATAAATATCAACTGGGAAGTGTTTAAAGCCAAATTCCTTGAAAAATATTTTCCCAATGACGTGAGAAGAACAAAAGAAATTGACTTTATGCAATTAAAACAAGGGAACATGTCGGTTGGAGAATATGCTTCAAAATTTAAGGAATTAGGGAAATACTCTACTTTGTTCTATCACCCTGACGAAAGAATGAAATGTATAAAATTTGAAAATGGACTTAGACCCGAATTAAAGAAAGCAATAGGAATATTAGAAATCTCTGATTTTCCTACCCTTATACACAAGTGTAGATTCATAAAAGATATGGAGAACAAACATAATAGTAAACCCAGGAATTTTGGACCCCATATAAATAAGAAAAGAGATAACCAGGGAAAACCCTATGACCGCCCTCAACAGAGATTCTCATGCAATCACAATAACTCTGGAAATTTTAAAAGACCTTTAGAAAATCAAATTAAGTGTATGAAATGTGGTCAGGACCATCATATCAGATATTGTCATATTCGAGGACCTATATGCTTCAAGTGTGGAAAACCTGGTCATGTGGCAACTGAATGTGGACAACACAAATCACATTTCAATCGTTCTAGATTTGCACCCAAGACAAGGCCAACAATAATTGGGAGTTTTTACACCCTGAGTGGTGCTGAAACTGCTTAAAATCATGATCTAATTCAAGGTACGTGTTTCATTAAAGGTAAAACTTTAAACGTACTGTATGATTCAGGTGCAACTCATTCTTTTATTTCCAATGATTGTGTTAAGAAACTGAAATTACCAATTTCTTCTTTAGATGCAAATCTGATTATCCCAACTCCCACTAGTAAATTTGTAATTACAAATAAAGTCTGCCTAAACTGCCCTCTATTCATTGAGAACAGGAAATTCCTTGTAAATTTGATTTGCTTCCCTTTGTCACAATTAGACATCATTTTGGGAATGAATTGGTTGTTTGCCAATCAAGTCATTCTAAATTGTGCAGAAAAATCAGTGGTATTTCCCAATCTTGAAATTGTTTTGAAACCTTATGAGAACCCAATTTTAAAAAATAAAATTCATGGGTATTTATTGTTATCTTGTATGGAATCAAATGAGGAAGTTAATTTGAAAAATATAGTTGTTGTTTAAAATTTTCCTGAAGTTTTCCCTGATGATATTCCTGGTTTACCACACAATAGAGAAATTGAATTCTTCATAGATTTAATACCAGGGACTGGACCAATTTCAATGGCTCCATATAGGATGTCACCCTCTGAATTGACTGAATTAAAGAAACAATTAGAGGAATTACTTGAGAAACAATTCAATAGACCTAGTGTATCACCTTCGGGAGTCCCAGTTTTATTGGTTAAGAAGAAAGACAGAAGTTTTAGATTGTGTATAGATTACCGTCAATTAAATAACCATAAAGAATAGATACCCCCTTCCTAGAATAGATGATTTGATTGACCAATTAAGAGGCAATTCTGTATTTTCTAAGATTGATTTACGATCAGGTTATCACCAGATTAGAGTAAAGGCAGAAGACATACCAAAGACAGCCTTTCGAACAAGGTATGGTCATTATGACCAATTTGAAATTATGCCTATCTAACTGGCAGAATTTGTCTATTTTGGTAAATAAATTTTTTTCTACGCATTTCGGGAATTAAAATTGAAAAGTACACTAAAATGGAAAAAAGCCTGTTTTCAATTATGCATGAATGGCTGCGTTGTCTATTAATATATGTTTGCTTCACTTGTTGACGGGTTTGCATGAATGGATGCTTGTTAGATGTCTCTTTATTGCATGAATAGATGCGTGGTTGCTGTTAGATTTCACGTTTCCATTTTATGCATTTGGCAACTTCTCTGATTCATATCTAGACCATCTTTATTTTCTTTCTGGTGTTATGCATGAGTAATTATTTCAAGGAAAATGGGGCACCTTTTGGTGCCAAGGGAGTGGGACCTGCGACTTTTGTCATAACCATTGGGACCATGGTAGTTTTCACGTGCATGCATTTTCATACTCCTGATGATATTTTGGTTTTGGGGTCTAGTGTTATTGCATTCCTATTATACCTTTAGGTGGCATGATCTTGGTGAGAGTGTGAGGTCCACAATTTCTATTTGTTTTTCTCTCTCTTCATTCACGTACAAAGTGTGACCATTCCATTGCATGCCGTTGTAATTTTTGCATTTCAATTGCAATAATAGTGGGCCCACTATGTGCAAAACTTTCTTTTCTATTTTCCTAATGCAACGAGCCGACCGTATGCAAATATTTTTTTCCTATTTTCCTTAATGCAAGTGGGCCCACTACATACAATTTCTTCTTTTCCATTTTCCTTACACTTTTAAATTTGTTCCAAGCTTTTGTTATTAGCACCAATCCTTTTTTCTTTTTATTTTAAGAAAATAAAAATAAAATAAACATATTTGGGCATATGATTTTGTAAATTTTTTGTTTTTCTTTTCATGCCACTCATTTCTAAATACATCATTCAAAAAATAATAGACAATAATTTTATACTTGATTTTATTTAAATTATTTTCACGCGATAATAAAATATTTCGTTTAAATATTCAAATGACCGCATGCGTCATGCGCTGTTTAATTCAAAAAATTTCACTACTTCGTTTAGATGTTCAAATGACCGCACGCACCAAATAATATCTTATGTGAATACTTCTCTTTAAAAATATATCAAATTTCCAAAAATAGAAAAAATACAATTTTTTCAAAATTAAAAAGAATATAAAAAACTTGCAAAAACTAAAAAATATCAAACATCCCAACAAATAATTTTTTAAGAAAGAACTACGTAGCCCTAATTTTTCATCCCTGATGAAAATATGTAGAGCAAGGTCAAACCTTTGCCGGGCCCTAAAATATTTAAAAAATATTTTTGTTTGTTTCATCTACATTTTGTCTCTTTTGAAAAAAATAAACATTTCAAAAATCACACTCCTTTACTTATTTAATTAAAGGTACCGTCGTAAGACGGACATTGTGGGGGTGCTAATACCTTCCCCACACGTAACCGACTCCCAGACCTAGATCCGGTTTCACAAACTAGCCTTATTCTTGTTTTTTTGGTTTTTTCATAGTTTCCCATAAAAACTATGGTGGCGACTTCTCTGTTTTGAAAACTTGTTAATTTTTTCGGATCATCATTCCCGTCGTGATTCAGGTTGCAACACATATATTCCAATTAAATGAACTTTTAACATTCATAACTAACTCAATATCAATATAGTTCATGTCAACATTTACTAACCAACATAGAACAACACTTGATGACTCTACTTTTGGAAGACTCATTCATTAAATAGATTCACAGGTCATCTATCATACAACTCTCCACACATTAATCACATCAAATATCCTCGTATGACATGATTAATCTATATGATCTAGTTCAATCGATTTTTTTTATATCGTAACGTAATCATAAGAACTTCCTTCGACTCTCACCACTTGGATATCACTACAAAAAATCGTGTATGTGGTGACATCTGTTTTTTTGTATAAAACGTCAATTATAAACGCCGCTTTATACATGTGCGACATTTTCGAGAAACGCCATAGATCTGGCCGCCACAAAATATAAAATGGCATTTTTGCCCGAAACACTGTAGCATGCGCCATATTATGCCTAGTATAAAGCGGTGTTTTTTTCAATGTAATTAATGTTCAGGTACATCCGAACTTGTAGTAATTTAGGCAAGCAAGGAATTCATCTGTTCTTTAGAGCTGCAAGCTTCCATCTTCACTACCATATTCTCAACTTGTGGTGAAGTTGCACTTGAGGAAGCATGATCCATACTAGTTAATGTTGTTGTAGTCTTCTTAAAAACACGCCTAGAACAAGCTCCAAATGTCATTGGTGAAATTAAGAGGAAGAATCAATTAATTTATTCTTTAGGTTAAAGTAACTGAAATTTAATTGTATACTGATATGAAATAAGAATTGATCATAGTCACAACCCAATCATTCCTTAATTTCTCATGCACCATTTTCTTTCTACTAAACCAAAAACACAACCACAATAAAAAAAATGTTCATGGCATCATAAGGTTCAGAAAATTTCTTAGAACTGATTATTACCTTTCTTGTTTTCGTTGCTGTGCTAATACTATAAGATATTAATGATCATAAATAATGGAGTTTTCTTATTTTATTTTTTCTCTATATTTGCATATTATATTATTTCATTTAATCGTTATTATATTGTTACAATATCTATTTTCTCACTAGCCACGTTAACCTGGTCCATTGAAAATTAAACATGTCGTCAAATTATTTTTTAATAAGAAAAAAACAAATTGAAAGAGTAGCATTCATATATAACTAATATTGAAGAGAAAAGACGAAAAATATAACGTACATGTATAATTTTGTAAAAAAAAAATAAAGGATAAATATAGTAAAAAGTAATCTTTTGAGATTGTTTAATTTATTATTAAATTTTATTTGGTATTTTGTTGATTTGGTTGGTCACCGACAGTGTGAATAGTAAAGAAAAAACCTCTTTTTGTTATTTTATATTTTTTTTGAAAGTGGTGAAGTAACGAAGAAACAAAAAAAGCAAAAACTAGAATATAGTACAACTCAAAAAGTAGAATACAGTACAACTTCACTTACCCTTCTTACCACAAAAAAACTATTTCTTATCATTTCTTTATGCATCACTTTTTTTATTATATTCTAATTAGATTAATATTCTTCTCATAACTTTAATTATCTTATTATATACTTTGTATGTTTTATAAAAGGTTCATAAATCCTTAATAAAAGATCCGTAAATCCCTAACACGCAAAGCAAAAAGAAGATAGTAATAAAATGTAGTGAGAGACAGAAAGACTCCAAAAGCTTCAAAGGTCTAAAGGTGCTTGCAAGTCAAGATAAACATCCTCTCTTAATTTCAATTTCTTCCATTCTCTCTTTCACATTCCACAAATTCATATTCATATTCTAACCATGTCACACTCAAATACACCAACCCATCATAGGAACCCTTATTCTAATTGAGCCTAAGTCTTCTCCTCATAGACCTAAACAACCTAACGCAACATTCTACCTATTTCTCTACATTAGGCTTTGTCGCAACAACAAAAAACATTTACGTATTTTTATTCAATCCAAATCCAAATAGAGCTGAACTATAAAATGTAAATCCTTGAATAGATCTAAACATAAGCAATTACTCTCTAGATCAGTAGTGAAGATAAACATACCTCTATTTTCTCCATCAAAAACCTTCAAAATCGTTCAATAGCAATAATTACGTAACTTCTTCAACTTATCCCCAAATATATGTAATAAAATTATACAAATTGGTTAGATGCAGTGTAAAAATCATGGATTTCGAATAAAAATGAAAATGAAAAACCCTTAACAATAATAAAACTCTTACCTTTTGTCGTCATTAGGATTCATTGATTCTCTCCAATCGCTGAGAAGAACGAGAATGAAAATGTAATCGGTTAGGGTTACGATTTGGAAACGAAAGATAATGAGGGAAGAACGAAAACGAGTTATGGGTTTATGGGAGAGAAGAACGAAAAGGAGTTTATGGGTTTATGGGAGGGAAGAATGAAAACCAAAGGTTTATGGGAGGGAAGAGCAAAAGTGTTTGTGGAAAAAACGAGTGTTTGTGAAAGAATGAAAGTGTTTGGAGAGAGAGTGTGGAGGGAAAGTCTTTTCATTAAAGTGATACCTTTTAAAAAGCGGCGGTTGTAAATGTCGTCTTTTGAACTTAAAATGTGACGTTCATAAAAGTGTCGCCTTATACAGTATAATATGACATTTTTTTTGAAATGTCATACTAAAAACGCCACCACATACACGTTTTTTTGTAGTGTATCTTTAATATATTGAGTCAAGGATACCTCCTTATAATCCATAACCTAACAAAATCTTAACAAGGGTATATTCTTTCCTAAAATACTATGTTTCGATCACACTTCACATCAATAAATAATATTACATACAATATTAACTTTCAAACTCATATAACTTTATTTTCAAAACTCACTTATTTCTCATTTCAAATTTATTCAAGACATCTCCACATTTTTATAAACATTTTGTCAACACCCAATTTCGTCTGGGAGAAAAATAAATGTTTTTAATTAATTCTTGAAAAATTAAAAAAATTTCATCTTTTAGTTTAAATTTTATTGCTTGTTAAAAAATATATAATTTACATTTTTAGGATTTCCTTTTTCTTTTTATTCCATTTTAAGAAAAAAAAATATGGTTTAATTTTTATTCACTTCATCATCTGAGAAAAATAAAATAGATTTGAACTTTTATTCAGTTTATCATTTTCATGTTATTTTCTTAAAAAAAGCATATTTTAATAAATAATGGGAAAATAAGTAGCAAGAAAGAAAAAGAAAAAAAATATATACATACATTCTCTCTTTTAAACACGTCACGATGGTATGAAACTTTTTGATATCTCTCATAATATGCAATTCAGGATCCCCAATTCTGCTCCACTACCTTACACGTCACGAATAAAGACAACCTTTCTGCTCCACTACCCCTACAGGTCAAAAATAAAGACAGAATGAAAAGTTGTTATGTTAATTGAAAAAAACTACTGGGTCCCCTGTCAGTAATCATTTTTTCCCATGCATCCAAAAAGGAAGGATTAGATGTTGATTCTTATAAAAGGCTATTCTGAAGACACACAAAAGGGGACACTCTTCGGTCTTCATATACACTCCAATCAAAGCTTCTGCACTCTACTTTCTATAAGAAAACCTGTATAAAAAAGGAAAACTCACTCTCGCAGGTCATTTTCTCTCTTGATATACAAAAAGAACTGATATCGTGCTACAGTTGGCACACACCATTGATCCATTTTCTTCATTCACTAAAACCTTTACATCAACCCTCATGATCCTATCATCAGGGTGTCGCAACCGGATCACGACGGGACAATCACAAATTAATTTAAAAAAAAAATAAATTGAGAATGGAGTCGCCACTATAGCTTTTTATGGGAAAAATGTAAAAAAACCAAAAGTAAAAATGCTTACGAACCAGATTCAAGATTTGGGAGTCGATTACGTGTGGGGAAGGTGTCAGCACCCCCACAACGCCCGTCATAAGACGGTACCTTTAATTAAATGAATAGAAATAAGTGTGGTTTTACAAAATGTTATTTTTCCTAAAAAATAATAATTACAGCCAAAGAATAAATATATATTTACAAGAGCGCAGACTAAGAATGAACAATAAGCAAACAAAATAATAACAAGACAAATTTTTATTTTTTATTTTTTTAACCTAACAAGGATTGACCTTGGTCCTATGTATTTTCAAAGGAAAATCAAGAATCATGTAGTTCTAATTTAAATATTTATATTTTTGATTTAGAGACCCGACAAGGATTGACCTTGTTCCTAAGTATTCCTATCGTGATAGAAAATCAGGTTCACGTAGTTCTAATTTGAAAATTGATTGATAATGTTTGATATTTTTTTTTAAATTTCATTTAATCTTATTTTTTGAAAGAAAAGTTTATATTTCTTTATTGTTAAAATTTTATTGAAATTGTTTTACTTTTGAAAGTATTTCAAAACTGTTTTGAATTTAATATTTTTTATGTGTTTGAAAACTTATTTATTTTTTTATTAATTTATGAAAATGTTTTATGTATTGTTTTATATTTTTATATTTAAATATAATATAAAAATAGCATATTTAAACATAATTATTAATTATTAAGATTAAATAAAGATAAAAACTAATATCTTAAGCGGCATCCAATTATTTAGGTTAATTAAAGATAAAACCTAATGTTTTAGGTGGCATGGAAGCGTCCAGTACCATAATTTTGCCAAAATTCTTCCTCTTAATTTTTTATGCCTATTTCAATATTTGTTAAGGCATATCTCTATTTCTCATTTCTTTTTTTATGCTCTCGGTTTTTTTTTACATCTATCATTCCAAAATGAAACCCTATCTTTATTCCATATTTGTATTTACTTCTTCCATGACCCCTGTCTGATTCATTGCTTATAAATCGAATGGAAGCGTCCAATAACAACTTCTCTGGAGGCACTAAGGTATAAAGGTGATGAGTTTGTGTCAAGGACTAAAAAAATTTTTCTTTTCTGTCTGATTTATTTTCAAAGTTTTCTAACTCTGGCTTTGAAACCTTTGGTTTCTGGCTTACCTTTTTTGGAGTTTTGGTCTTCTATAATTCCAAGGTTTTCTATTTACGGGTTGGTTCTATTTAGGGGTTTTTTTTGGGATTTACTGGAAATTTTTCATTTTTTTTATTTGTAAATGGGAAAGTTTGAGATTTTCTGACTATATGTATATCAATTTTGAACTTTTAATTTTGGTTAAGGATTACGTGGGTCCTGAGTTATTTCTTAGTGGGTTTTGACCTCTAGTTTCCTGAAGCTTAGTTTCTGTGTAGGCATGAATTTTGGTTTTACGTTTTAGATATGAATGTGGTTGGGTAAGAAATTTGGGATTCTGGATTTGGTTTTGGAAGTTTGCTACTTCAGGATTTTGGTATTGGGACTGGATGAGTTTTCTTGACTCTATTTAGGTTTTTGGGTTCCTTAGCCTTGTTTCTAATGATAAAGTTTTTCTCTTTTGATTCTGTTTGGGTGGCTTGAGAAAGTGCTTGATGGCTGCAGTCTCGTAACAACAACAATCCAGAATGAGAAGGAGAACGTGCTCGAAGCAGCGGCATGGGCTTAACAACAAATCCACAGGTAACATTCTCACTTTTATGCTATTTCAATTTCATTGACATATGATAGATATTATATAAATTAACTAACATTTCAACATTTCATACTATACAGATACTATACATATCAGACAATTACATTACACAAGAATAATTACATTACATACAAAAATGAATAGAGAACACAAGAACAAGGCAGGCAACGACTGGACTACCCGTTGAAGACTTAGCTTTTGTTTTTCCTTTTGTAATCTGCTAATTGGAACTGGACGCTTAGAACAATCTTCCTTCTTCTTCTCTTCAGTTCAGCTGTATAGGATTTTCAGTATCTTTTATCTCTGAATTTATGTGAATTTTCTATGTATTCTCCGCATCTCTGTATCTCTCAATTTCTGTATATTCTCCCTCTTGAAAATAAAATCAATCACTCTTTATAATTTTTTCTGTTAATCGCTTCATTTCCCTCCATAACACTCTTAATCATGATTCTTAATTAAGAATCAATTATTCCAGCCTCTTTGTATTAACTCTTTTTATTTTTAAGAATTGCACCATAAATTAAAGTTGATAGAAATAAAGTAGAGAACGCATGAAGAAGAGGAATAGGTGAATGTATGAGGGTTAAATGTCAAAAGCATGACTCAATGTGATAAGTGTGAGAAGGCAAAAAGCTAAAAAAGAATGTATTTGCAATTCTTAATCAGGAGTCTTTAGTAATGAGAGATAAAATTTGTCAGACACTAATTGAAAGAATTAAAATGTCACTAAAGCTATATAGGGAATTAAAATGACATCAAAGCTACATAGGAACATGAAGGGCAGTAAAGGTTTGTTAACCTTAGGGCTTATGTGGCAAGCAAAATTCATAGAGAAGTGGAAGTAGAGTGTAAACAATAACTATTTTTATGTGGCAATTTGAATTGGACTTCAACAAATCTCTTTTTATTTTTATTTTTATCGAACTGGATCAAAATTATTTTTTATAAAACCTCCCTCTTCAATTGGGCTCACTTAATATTTTAAGACAACCCCAACACTTTTTAATTATTATTTAATCAAACTTTATTTATAAGGTTAAAGTTCATTTTATTATTTATCCTAAATGACAAACAAACTAAATAACATATGTTACAAAAATTTATTTTCTTATTTTTACTCTTTTATTTTATTTTATTTTATTTTTTCTTTTTTTATTTGCAAAAATAATTTTTACTTGCCTAGACGAAATTGGGTGTTGACAGCTGCTCCTCCTCACTTAAATTTTGCCAAATAAGCTAAACTTTCCAACTTAAGATTATGAGAGTAAAAGATAAGTAAGGACAAAAACACTAATTTCGTCCAATTTGAAAATAAAAGACAGTAAAATAAGTGTAGATAGAGGCCGAGACCTTGTAGTGAGACGAGAGAGTCACGTACCTTAAACTGACCTTGTACTAAGACTGATAGGGTCATTGTTTTGAATTGAACTGACCTTGTACGACGAGAGGGTCATTGTTCCTCCTTTTGACCTTGTACTGAAATGAGAGGGTTGCGAGGATTGATTTTTGAACTGACCTTGTACTGAGATCGTTGTTTTGAATTGAACTGACCTTGTACTGAGACGAGAGGGTCGTTGTTTTGAATTGATCTGACCTTGTACTGAGACGAGAGGGTCATTGTTCCTCTTTTTAACCTTGTACTAAGACGAGAGGGTTGTGAGGATTGATTTTTGAACTGACCTTGTACTAAGACGAGAGTGCCATTGTTCTTCATTTTGACCTTGTATTGAGATGAGATGGTCGTTGTTCCTCCTTATGACCTTATACTAAGACGAGAGGGTCGTTGTTCTTCATTTTGACCTTGTATTGAGATGAGAGGGTTGTGAATTTTGGATTCAACTGACCTTGTACTGAAACGAGAGGGTCGTTATCCTTCATTTTGACCTTGTACTGAGACGAGAGGGTCGTTATTCTTCATTTTAACCTTGTACTGAGACGAGAGGGTCGTTATTCTTCATTTTGACCTTGTACTAAGACGAGAGGGTCGTGAAGATTGATATTTAGACTGACCTTGTACTGAGACGAGAGGGTCATAAACTTTGAATAAATCTCCGAACAATGACATTGACATTATACAACGGTGTTGTAGAATGTGGAGATACAACATTGAGTCCATTCTCTAATAATATCTTATGTTGATTTGCATGAAATTTGATTCTTCCTTGTTGTAAGATGTATGTTAGATGCATGACAATGCATGAATTTTTTTTGTTTTTGTTCTTTATGGAGAATGCATTTATAAATGTATGAAATTTTTTTTGTTTTAATATGAATTTTGATTTTGTTATTTTTTGAAAAAAATACATATATGAATGCATGAAATTTGATTTTTTTTTGTTTTAATATGAATTTTGATTTTGTTCTTTTTGAAAAAATGCATATATGAATGCATGAAACTTTGATTTTTTTGTTTTAATATGAATTTTGATTTTGTTCTTTTTGAAAAAATGCATGTATGAATGCACGAAACTTTGTGAACTTGCTGAATGAAAGTGCATGTTTGAATGCATTAATTCCTTTTGTCTTTTTTATATTATTTTTTTTAAGAATGCATTTATGAATGTATGAAACTTTGTAAATTTTCTGAATGAAAGTGCATGTTTGAATGCATTAATTCTTTTTGTCTTTTTGATTTTGTTCTTTTTTTTAAAGAATGCATAAAACTTGATTTTTTTTTATTTTATTATTTTTGAAGAATGCATATATGAATGCATGAAATTTGATTTTTTTTTGTTTTGTTATTTTTGAAGAATGCATATATAAATGCATGAAATTTGATTTTCTTTTGAAGAATGTATGTTAAAATCATGATTTTTTTATTTTTTATTATTTTGAATGAAAATGCATGTTTGAATACATGAAATTTTATTTTTAATTTTCTTAGATGAAAATGTATATATTAATGCATGAAATTCTATTTTTATTTTTAAATTCTCTTTCATTTTCAGATGCTAATGTATCTACAATTTTTTCAGTGATTTTACAAATGATTTTTTTCAGTAAATTTTTCAAAGACAATGTTTCAAAAAGATATGTACAAATTTTCCAAAAGAGAAGGTATGTACAAAATATTTTTTCAATGATTTTCAAATGTTTTAAAATTTATGTACAAAGAATTTTTTTTTTAATTATTTCTTCCAATGTTTATCCAACAAAGTATGTACAAAGCTTTTTTCAAATATATATTTTTTATGTACATTCAGAAGGATTGTTCAATGATTTTTTTTTTGTTTAAATGCATATGTATAAAGAATTTAAAAGATCTCAAGAATATGTACAAACTTCAAAGTGAAAATATGTACAAAAGTTTCTCTTTTCTCTTTTTCAAAATTTCATTGGGTAGAATCAGAAGTTCTTGGTAATCATTAAATTCACTATATATCAATTTGCATCTCTCTTTTTTTCAGAAAATCCAGATCATTTGAAGCTAATGTCAATATGGTGTAACCATCAACTTTCCTTTTGGAAACTGCTTAGATGCATGCTTAAACTCATGGATAAAAGGTAAGTGTTTAGGAAGTTTGAAGTATTTGAAAGATACTTGAGAGCAAATCTTCAAACAGGATTGCCCCAGTTTTGGTGTGATGGGTTGGCTTTGTGAGCTTTAAGCTTTTGAAAGAAAATAAGGGTAGTCTAAACGGTTGGTCCTAAAAGGAAGACAATTGATGCAAGTTGCCCTAGTTTGTATGTACAAGGGGAATGATGAGATTTTGTGAAAAATTACTTGTCTTGGTAAGGTGACAAAAATGGGATAACAAGGGTACATATTAAACCAGATTGTCCTAGTGTTGTATGAGGAAAGGCAAAGGTACTGAAAATCAGATTGTCTCAGTTGGTATGTGTGATGAGATATATGTGAGTAAAGACAAGGGTATCGGATTGCCCCAGTGTTACTTCTGATGTTTCATTCTCAGTTGACCTGTATATAGATGACTCTCTTCTGAGAAAGGCATTCTAGTAGACATCTTTTTTTTTTTTCATTTTTCTTTCATTTTTTCATTTTTTTCATTTTTTTAACACGTATTGTCCGTCACGTCCTTTTGTTACAAAGTTAGACTTTTTGAAAATCATTACAACCACTCTTCAATCGATATGGACTTTATTAGGCTTGTAACGTGGCTAAAGGTTGTATGGTTGTGAAGAAAATGATATCAATGCTCAAAATTTATTTGTGGACTAGAGAAGTTTAACCAGGACCATCAACCAATATTGTAAACAGTCAAGGTCTTCTTTTATGAGCTTTCCATCATCATGTTCCTTATTATTTTTTTTTCTTTTTTTTCTTTTTTTTTTCTTTTCATTTTTTTTACTTTTTTTTCTTTTATTTTTTAAAAGTTTCGGATATAGAACTTTCATTTATGATAATACTCCTTCTTTGATGAATTAAGAGCTTTTGACATGCTTTTTCTTTGATGAATTTTATCCTTGGGATCCTTAAATTGAGTTTCGACATGTTGATGTTTTTGGCTCTAAAAAGGTGCAAAGGATGTGTAAAAGTGTTTGGGATGAAGAAACATGGCCATATATCATTTTAAATGCTTAATTTTCAAAGAGTTTAACAACATAACAAAACTTACACATATAATCTTTTTTTTATTGTTCTATCCTTTACTTAGATCGCCTTTTCGGGCTTTCAATCTAACAAACCTTTTGTTTTTTTTTTCTTATTTTTTTTTTTGAATGCCCCTAAAGAATAGAGATAGGAGATTGACCAACTAATAGAAAAATTGACATTCTGCCCCAGTGTAAAAATGTTCTTGGATAATGATAATCATTTGGGCAATCCTTTCATTTGGGAATCTTGGGAATCTTGGAAATTGTTGGGAAGCCTGGTAATTTTGGGAAAGTCAACAGGTAACAACACCATATATGCGAATGCTTCCTTAGAAAAGTCAATTTTTATCTTTATCAAAACATTTTCGCTTGACTGATCACAATGATCGATGAACAACTGACTCACCACGTTTTTTTTTTTTTTGAAAACTTAATTTTTTTTGACAAAATGTATTTTTGTAATTTTTGGATTTTTTCTTTTTGAAAATGCATTTATGAATGCATGTATTTTTTGGAATGCATATATAATGTATGTCTGAATGAACTTTTCTTTTATGAGAAAATGCATTTATGAATGCATATATAATGTATGTCTAAAGGAATATTTTTTATTGAGAAAATGCATTTATGAATGCATATATAATGTATGTCTAAATAAATCTTTTTTATGAGAAAATACATTTATGAATGCATGATTTTTTTTAGATTTTTTTTTGTTTTTTTTTAATATGAATGCGTGCATAAGTTTTTTTGAGAATGCATATATAAATGGAACTTTTGGGAATGCATATACGATGTATGAAATGCTAGAAAAATACATAAAATATTTTGTGAATGCATATATAGATGCATGAAAATCTATATTTTTTTTTGAATTTTTAATTTTTTTAATTTCTTAAATGGTGATGTGTGAATGAATCTTCAAAATTCTATTTTTAAATCTTTTAATGATATGCATGAATGAATGCTCTACATTCTATTTTTCTGATTTTTTTTATCTTTTCAATTATAATCTATGCTCAAATGTATTATTTTTCAGAAAAGTATGTATAAATTTTCAAAAGAGAATGTATATTCAAAGATGTTTTTCTTTCTTTCTCATAAATATTTAAAGGAGAATGTATTTACAAAGATTTTCAATGACAATGTATATATATAAAAGGTTTTTTTCAAAAATGAACATATGTACAAAATTTAAAAAGATAATGTATCTACAAATTTCCAAAAGAGGATGTATTTACAAAAATATATTTATTTTTTCCTTTTTAAAAAATGGTCAATGTGTATATGTTTCTTGTAATACATTGCAGACTTCCTTCCTCTATTTTGTAAAGGAAAAAAATGACTAATTTTGTTTGTTATTTTATTTCATATTTTTTCAAGAGAAATTTTATTTGCCCTTGTCTTTCTTTTTTTTCAGTGGGGTCAAGACCTTCACAATGTAGGAAGGATCTCAAATGGAATTAAAAAAAGTGAGATTGAGACCATGATCGGATCATAAAATAAATCTCGAAAGAAGTGAGGTAAATGTATGAATGCAATATTTTTCATTTTGATATTCTTGATTTTTTTATATAGGCATTTAGGAAGAGATGCATGAATACATTAAGAACGCATGAACATATATGCATAGTTTCCATTGAATGATGATATGAAAATGCATATTTTTATTTTTGATTGAATGAGAATGCATACATAAAACTCCATTTTTCATTATTGATTTTTTATTTTTTTTAGGATGTAGGTATAAAACTCTATTTTTATTTTTGAAAATGAGAATGCATAGATGAATGCATAAAAACTATTAGAATGCATGAATGACTCTATTTTTTTTTGGAAATGAGAACTATATTTTTTTGGAATGAGAATGCATGTATGAATTCATAAAACTCTATTTCCTATTTGTTTTTCTTTGTTTTGATTGAGATGAATGCATAAAACTCTATAATGCATAAAACTTTGTTTTTTATTTTATATTTCTTTTAAGATGTATTTTCAAAATTTCTCCTAAGGAAAAAAACATGTTATAGAGTGTAGTATGGATGTCTTTGAAGATGTATGATACACGTGTGAATGTAGAATGTATATTAAGATATGTGATGCATGTTTAGATGTTTGATGAATGTCTAAATGTATGATACCTATTTGGAGTATGATGCATGTCTAATTGTAAGATGCATGCAAAACTAAGTAATGTATGCATGTTAATATTTTTTTTATGGGAGCAAATTAGAAAAAAGATGCTTAAAAAATACAAACTAATTAAGCAACAACTACAATTATTTTTGTTTTGCTTTGTCTTTTTTGTATATTTTTTTATGCGTGAAATATTTAGAAATTCATTTTTTTAAATTCAAATATATGGACGTATGAAATTTGAATACATGAAAAAGTTTTTTTCTTTTTAAAAAAATGCATTATGAACACATGAAATTATTGTTTATCTTTTTCTAGAAGGTATGGAATTTTCTTTTTGAAAAGTTTTTTGTTATTATTATTTAATATCAAAATTTAAAAGAAACACATAAGTGCAATGAGAATGCATGAACATATGCATGAAATTTTATTTGAGAATTCCTATGAAGATGCATAAATGAATGTATGATGAAAATGCATGTAAGAAATGTATATTTTTCATTTTTGTTTATTGAATGCATGATGATATGAAAATACATATAACTTTATTTTTCATTTTTTGATTTTTTTTAAAAATACACAAATGACTGCATAAAATTCTATTTTTTTTAATATGAGAATGCATAGATAAATACATAAAAAATATATTTTTTTATTTTTTAAATGAGAATGTGTAGGCGAATGCATAAAAAACTTTATCTCTTTTTTTTTTTTTTTTAGGAATCTATTTTTAATGAATGAGAATGCACAAAACTTCTGTTTTTATTTTTTGATTTTGTTTTGTTTTGATGTTTTTGTTTTATTATTTTTTTATGCATGAAATTCTTAAGAAAATGTATTTAGGAATGAAATTTTTCTTTTGTTTGTTTAGAAGGTATGATTTTTTTTTGAAAAAAAAATGAATAATTATTTTTTTTTATTTGATGTCAACATTTTTTTTGAAAAAAGAAATGTATAAGTGAGAGTGCATGAACATATGTATGAAATTTATTTGAGAATTCTTATGAAGAGACATAAATGAATGCATGATGAAAATGAATGTTTTTTATTTTTGTTTATTGAATGTAAGTTGCATTTATTAAATCTATAACAATATAAAAATGAATCCTATACTTTTTTTTCTTTGCTTATTTGAATAAAACTTTGAAAATACATGAATGCACGAGGCTATGAGGATGTATTAACTCTATTTGAATTTTTTTTTATGGATGTATGCTATTTACATGGGAGTATATGAATAGTGCATGAAACTTTAGATGAGAATGGATGTATGATTCATGAAAAAGTTATATATATATATATATATATATATATATATATATATATATATATATATATATATATATATATGCATAAATGGATGTATGTAAGAATGTATGAGAATATATTTTTGATTGATCTGACAAATAAAATAGTAATGCATGTCAGTAAAAATATTTAATATTTTTTATCTTTTTTATTTCTCCAAAATCATTTTTTAGAAGATAGGAAATATGCAATGCAAAATGAGATTAATAATTTTTTTAGAAGAAAGAAAAATATACAATATATGTGAGACAAGAATGTTTAATATTTTTTTTCAAATTTTAGAAAGTATGTAATGCATGCTAGAGAAATGTTTAATGTTTTTTTTTTATTTTCCAAAATCATTTAAAAAAAGAATGAAAATATCCAATGCAAAATGAGATTGATGATTTTTATTTTCAAAAATCCTTTTTTGGAAAAAGAGAATATGCAATGTATGTGAGAAAAAAAAATGTTTAATATTTTTTATTTTTTCTAATCCTAAAATGTATGTAATGTATGTTAGGAAAAAATGTTTAATGTTTTTTCTTATTTCTATTTTCCAAAATAATTTTTTAGAAATAAAATAAAAGTATGCAATAGAAAAATGAGATTAATATTTTTTTTAATTTCCCAAAATCATTTGTTAGAAAAAAAAATGAAAATATACGATGCAGAAATGAGATTAATCATTTTTTAAAAGAATATGAGACAAAAATGTTTAATATTTTTTTATTTTTCAAATCCTGAAAGGTATGGTATGTAATATGTAATACAAAATGAGACTAATATTTTTTATTGTATAATATTTTTATTATTATTATTATTTTTTAGAGAAAAAAATGTCATGCACGAGATTAGTGTATTTTTTTTTAAATTCCTTTTTTTTTAAATAGAAAATATGTGATAAAAAAAATGATATTAATATTTTTATTTTTTATTTTCCAAAAATTAATTCCTTTTTTCTAAAACAAAAAGTATGTGAAAAAAAATGAAATTAATGCATATCAATAGGAAAAAATCTATCTTTTTTTAAAGGAAAAGTGTTGAAAGTATACAAGTAAACTCTCAAGAAAGAGAGGTGAGTCAGAATTAGACATTCTTTTAAGTACCAAGTTTTTTCTAGCTAGAGTTGTTCTTAGACCACTCTAACAATTTTTCTTTAAAAAAATATGAGATTGATTAAAAAAAAAGATGTATTGTATGCAAAGAAAACAAGATGAGATTGATATTTTTTTTTAATTTTTAATACTTATATAATGAACGAGAATAATTGAGTTCTAAAAAGTCTCCCTTAGTATGTTTGACCTAATTATGGATTTTTACAAGAGCTCACACATGATAGCTTTATCCTAATTCTTATTAAAGGTCACTAGAGCCATGACCCACTTTATTGCACATCTATATCAGTCAGTAATGACCTTTATAGATATGAGAATAAAAGTAACAGACTGTAGTTGGAGCTTTCACAACAACCAGGAAAGGAAGTACATCCCCAATCTTGCTACGCGACTCCTCTATTTGTAAACTTCACAAACACGGGTATAGGCCCCATTCATGATATGCAAATAAAATATGTGTGCGGGAGAAAAATGCAAACCCAAACCCCACCTACAAAACAGCCAGAAAATTTCCAAGCAGATATATATATATATACAAAAATAAAAACATGATATATGAACATCAATAGTCCTAAAAAATGATAAATAATATATACACAAATATAAATAACAACAAATATTATTTACAAAAGTAATAAACAGAACAGGAAAAAATAAACATTAGAAAACCACACAAATTTTACTCAATTAACTAAATTGGCCTGACTCTCTATTAAGTCCCCAGTGGAGTCGCCATCTGTCGCAACTGGATCACGACAGGGCGATCACAAATTAATTTAAAAATAAATAAATTTAGAATTGAGTCGCCACTATAACTTTTTATGGGAAACTATAGAAAAACCAAAAATAAAAATTCCTACAAAGTAGATTCAAGATTCGGGAGTCGATTATGTGTGGGGAAGGTGTCAGCACTCCTACCACGCCTGTCCTAAGACAGTACCTTTAATTAAAGGAATAGAAATAAGTGTGGTTTTACAAAATGTTATTTTTCACAAAAAATAGTAATTACAGCCAATAAGAATAAATATATATTTACAAAAGCGCAGACTAAGAATGAACAATAAGCAAACAACATAATAACAAAGACAAATTTTTATTTTTTATTTTTTTGAACCGACAAGGATTGACCTTGATCCTAAGTATTTCCAAAAGAAAAATCAGGGATAACGTAGTTCTAATTTAAATATTTATTTTTTTTATTTGGAGACCCGACAAGGATTGACCTTGTTCCTACATATTCCTATCCGTGATAAAAAATCAGGGTTGATGTAGTTCTAATTTTGAAAATTGATTAATAATGTTTGATATTTTTTTTTCTTTTGTGAAATTTCATTTAATCTTATTTTTTGAACGAAAAGTTTATATTTGTTTATTGGTAAAATTTTTTTGAAATTGTTTTACTTATGAAAGTATTTCAAAACTGTTTTGAATTTAATATTTTTTATGTTTTTGAAAATTTATTTATTTTTATTAATTTATGAAAATGTTTTATATATTGTTTTATATTTTTATATTTAAATTAATTTTATTTTACTAAAGAGAGAAAAATATATATATAATATAAAAATAGCATATATAAACATAATTATTAATTATTAAGATTAAGTAAAGATAAAAACTAATATCTTAAATGGCATTCAATTATTAAGATTAACTAAAGATAAAACCTAATGCTTTAGGTGGCATGGAAGCGTCCAGTACTATAATTTTGCCAAAATTCTTCCTCTTAATTTTTTATGCCTATTTCAATATTTGTTAAGGCACCATAATTTATTTATTATACAATATTTGTTAAAGAAATAATTTAAATATAAAAATAAAATAAAATACAAATCAATTTTTATGAGAAGTGAATTTAGTGAACTCTATTTTGAATTTGGTGAGCATAGAACTGCACCTTTGTTTATTTATTTGGTGCATAAAAAACTGCCCCTTTCCATGACTTCCACTATCACGTTGTACCTTTATTATTTTTTTATTATATTTTTTTTTTACCTAATTAGGAAAAAAACAAAGCACATATGGGGTACAGTGACAACAGTGCCACCCCCTACACCTCTCAATCTCTATGTGTCTCATACCTCTATTTTTCATTTCTTTTTTTATGCTCTCATTTTTTTTTTACATCTATCATTCCAAAATGAAACCCTACTTTTATTCCATATTTGTATTTACTTTTTTCATGACCTTGTCTGATTCATTGTTTATAAATCGAATGGAAGCGTCCAATAACGGGAGGCACTAAGGTATAAAGGTGATGTGTTTGTGTCAAGGACTAAAAGACTTCCAAAGGTTTGATTTTTTAAACTTTTCTTTTCTGTTTGATTTATTTTCAAAGTTTTCTGACTTTGGCTTTGAAACCTTTGGTTTCTGGCTTACTGTTTTCGGGGTTTTGGTCTTCTATAATTCCAAGGTTTTCTATTTACGGATTGGTTCTATTTAGGGGTTTTTTTGGGATTTACTGGAAATTTTTCGTGTTTTTTATTTGTAAATGGGAAAGTTTGAGATTTTCTGACTATATGTATATCAATTGTGAACTTCTAATTTTGGTTAAGGATTACGTGGGTCGTGAGTTATTTATTAGTGGGTTTTGACCTCTGGTTTCCCTGAAGCTTAGTTTCTGTGTAGGGATGAATTTTGGTTTTGCATTTTAGATATAAATGTGGTTGGGTAAGAAATTTGGGATTCTGGATTTCGTTTTGGAAGTTTACTACTTTAGGATTTTGGTATTGGGACTGGATGAGTTTTCTTGACTCTATTTGGGTTTTTGGGTTCCTTAAGCTTGTTTCTAATGATAAAGTTTTTCTCGTTTGATTCTGTTTGGGCTTGAGAAAGTGCCTCGTAACAGCAACAATCTACAATCAGAAGGAGAAACGTGCTCGAAGCAGCGGAGATGGGCTTGACAACAACTCCATAGGTAACATTCTCACTTCTATGCTATTTCAATTTCATTGGCATATGATAGATATTATATAAATTAACTAACATTTCAACATTGCATATTATACAGATACTATACAGATCAGACAATTACATTACACACAAGAATAATTACATTACATACGACAATGAATAGAGAACACAAGAACAAGGCAGGCAAAGACTGGACTTACCCATTGAAGACTTAGCTTTTATTTTTCCTTTTGTAATTTGTTAACTGGAACGGTATGCTTAGAACAATCTTCCCTTTTTCTTCTGATTTTTTGTGAATTTTCTCTGTATTCTCCGTATCTCTCAATTTCAATTTCTGTATATTCTCCCCCTAGAAAATAAAATCAATTTCTTCTTTATAATTTTTTCTGTTAATCCCTTCATCTCCCTCCATAACACTCTCAATCATGATTATTAATTAAGAACCAGTTATTCCAGCCTCTTTATATTAACTCCTTTTTTTTAAAGAATTGCACCATGAAATAAAGTAGATAAAAATAAAGTAGAGAAACATATGAAGAAGAGGAATAGGTGAATGTATGAAGGTTAAATGTCAAAAGCATGACTGAATGTGATAAGTGTGAGGAGGCAAAAAGCTAAAAAGGAATGTATTTGCAATTCTTAAATGTGATAAGTGTGAGGAGGCAAAAAGCTAAAAAGGAATGTATTTGCAATTCTTAAGCAAGAGTCTTTAATTATGAGAGATAAAATTTGTCAGATACTAACTAAAAGAATTAAAATGTCACTAAAGCTACATAGGAACATGAATTGGCAGTAAAGGTTTGTTAACCTTAAGGCTTATGTGGCAAGCAAAAATCATAGAGAATTGGAAGTAGAGTATAAATAATAACTATTTTTATGTCGCAATTTGAATTGGACTTCAACAAATCTTTTTTTTTTTATCAAATTGAATCAGAATTATTTTTTATAAATGAACCTCTCTGTTCAATTGGGCTCACTTAATATTTTAAGACAGACCCAACACTTTCTTTTTTTTGTTTTATAATTTTTTTTATAAATTTTGTTTTATCTTATTTTTTATTATTATTTAATCAAACTTTATTTATGAAGTCAAAGTTCCTTTTATTATTATCCTAAATGGCAAATAAACTAAATAACACAGGTTAAAAAGTTTTATTTTCTTATTTTTACTCTTTTATTTTATGTTTTTTTTTCTTTTTTTATTTGCAAAAATAAGTTTTACTTGCCTGGACGAAATTGGGTGTTGATAAGGGGAGCTGAATTTTTTTTCTCATTCCCAGTTTTGTGCTCATCCTCCTCACTACACACAGAAAACCTAGAAAGCACACAGAGAATCCCACATCCACTGTCACCGCCATCCCATTCCATTCACTCTGAACACTTTCTTCACCATATACACAATGTCACTCACACTCATGGTTTTTCATTCTTAAAAGCCTCACTCACGTAAAAAAGGAGAGGCACGAGAGAAGAAGATCAGACTTTTGGTGGCAACTTCTTTTTTGTGTGACCCTCTTGTAGCAATGTTACCAAGCTGCAACGTTTACAAAACCATAACTACCCATCACTCACGATTTTCAAGCTTTGCTACTCATGGAGTTCATCACCTCCTAAACCAAAATCGAACCCCTCACTCACTTGGCACCTCATCCATGCCAAAACACCTCCAACACTCGCCACCCTCTCACCCTGAAAAACAATAGCTTCTCTTACTCACTCAAAGCTGACATGCAACCGTCCACCATTCTTCTCCTTCATCTCTCACTCACGGTTCTCTCCCTCTTACTCACTCACATGTAAATGTCATGAAGCCTCTCCAACTAAAACCATCATACCATCGTTACCGAAAATACACCTCCAAGAACCTCCAACATGCCTCCCACACAACCCCAAACAGCACCCAAAACCACCATGAAACCGTACCTCCACATCATTATGCAACGTCCACCATTTACCTCCAACAAGCCCCAAAAACCCCCACCATGCACTCCCACAACTGCCACCATGAACGTCCACCATGCACCTCCATAGCTACCTCCAAAACACCTTCATCGAGCCTCCAAAGAACCTCACGTCCACCTCCAAACTTTTGAACCACAAACCTTCCTCCAAATTTCACAAATACCACAACAACAGCACCAGCACTAGCCTCAAACCCTTCACCATCGTTCTCATAGCCCATAACAACTTGAAAAAGCTTGGACAAGCCTTCGTCGAAAAATCGGGCTTCGCCGGAGCTCTGCCACCAACCACCACCAAACTCGGGTTTTCTGCCTGTATTAGGTACGTCTCTTTCCCCCCATCTCATTACCACCATTTTTATAACTTGAAGAAGCCTTGGAACCTCCATTTGAGCCTCGCTAGTGCAAGTCACATTGAGGAAGATGACCGGCGATTCTTGCGAGCTCACTTTCTCCCAACACAGACCTCCTTTGTCCTCCATTCCACCTCCATTGAGACGAGAAGGAGGAAAGGAACGTTCGCCTGTTATGAGGAGAGAGGAAGATGAGCAAAGAAAGGAGGAGATAGTTGGCAGGGAAAAGAGATTAATTAAGCAAGCTGGACACGTGGCAGAAGATCCCAATAATAAGCAAAGGAAAAGCGAGAGAGCAATTGGCAAGCATAATAGGTGGGATACCTACGTCCCAGGGTAAGAAACCCAAGTACGTCTATTTTCTCTCTCTAAATTCCCTTTGCATATTGTTCAGTACCTTCTAGAACTATTATTGAAATCCTTCTTCTCTTTTCAGGTTGTATTTCATGACAATGGCCCTTCTTCCTCACTCAATCACCAACCCTAATTACTTTTCTTTCTCTAATTTCCTGATTGTGCTGTTGTGAACTTAAATTAGTGTACTACTGAATTGAAATTTAATATCAATAAAGTCCCCTTCATTCCAAATTGTTCCTAAGAGGGTTCCACATAAAGAAGTACTGATATATTCTATAATAGAGTCTCGAAAAATAACCAATATCTTTTCAGCCTTTATCAGTTTTTTAGGTTCATTAGGGTTATTGTTGGTTGCAATTTCCAGTTATCTCGGTATGGATCTTTTCCTTTTTTCTGAGGAAATTAGTAATTTTCCATTTATTCCACAAGGGGCAACGATGGCTTTTTA
>Ga0209489_102216_pt1 | contig 39755 bp, 20 predicted proteins | sample SiratrowhiteBW_FD_187527 | JGI IMG/M metagenome (GOLD analysis project Ga0209489, IMG submission 187527) | Root nodule microbial communities of legume samples collected from California, USA - Siratro white BW (SPAdes) (version 2) | ecosystem: Host-associated > Plants > Roots > Nodule | place...
ACACAGCGAACCACTTAGGTGAACTGAGCTAACCACTTAGACCTACCACCCCTGAGACACATGTGTGTGTTCCAAAATTACACACAGCGAACCACTTATTTGAACTGAGCTAACCACTTAGACATTCCACCCCTGAGACACATGTGTTCCAAAACAACTGCGTTTTCTCTTTCATTGTTATGCGGGATAACACATGCTACGTTAGAATGTCAAACAGAAGTAAAAGAAAATGCGATGTCAAAGTATCATTTTCCTAATTGGAAAGACTATCCACCAATAAACACTATATATACATATAGCTTAAAGATAAAAATCTGATTATGTATTAAAAAATATGATTATCCATTAATTAATTATGTCACATTATCTTGTAAGTGGTGCCCTTTTATCTTAAAGTGGAAGCTAAATAATATGCATTAACTTTTGATAGATTAGGATCACACAAAAATTTCATTTTTGTAAATAAAATGATTGATAAAATATTAATAAAATTATTTGTAAGATCCAATATATTCAGGTTCAAAGATATGATTTTAAATTAAATAAAAAATAAATATATCTTTTGAAAAATATTTATGAATAGATTGAAAAAACAATTCATTCTTCATTTATTCTAAATTTTGTCTTTCAATATTTTTAAAACTTTACCTTTTTTTTCCTAAGATTTTAGGTTAAGAGATATCGTTTTAAAGGAAAATGGAAAATAAATGTATTTTCTGAAAAATCTTTAAAAATAATTTTTAAGAAAATATTCTTCACTTATTTTAAATTTCATTTCTCTTTACTTCTAAATCTTCTACCCTTTTAATATTTTCGACTTAATATCTTTTTTTTTTCTACAATCATAATATTTTCAACTTAATATCTGTTTTTTCATTTCTACAATCATATTACTGTAATAACGAGTCATTTGATCAAAATTTATATTTGATTAAGTTTTTACCTTTTTGTACCGTTAAGTTCTTTGTTCTCCTCTTTTCAGTTTAGGCAAGTTTTATATTTTATATGGCGGAATCAAGTGAGAGTACGAATATTATAGTAATTTAAACAAGTGAAAATGTTGGTTGAAGTATTTGAATAAGATGTAAAATTGTTCAATTTGTTGGGTTTACATGTATCAGGATTTTAATGAATCTTGTGAAATGGAGATAGTACGTGAGATTGAAATATTGGAATTGTGTGTCCTGAATTGGGGGCTTGGATTGATAAATTTTAAATTGAGTAAGATCTATAGAAAAGTTGAGGTGTATAAAAGATTAATAATGATGATTAAAACATGTTAGAATAATAGTTGAGATTGTGTTATTTTGTCATTTAATTAATTAAATATTCAATGTTATTTTTCTTATTTTTGCATCTTTCACTTGAGTGTCAAATAATTAAAATAATGCTGAAGTGTTATTATAGTCTCTCAAAATATAATGCTTCTTAATTAAATTTCAACATTAGATTTGAGTAAGAGAGATGGTAAAATAAATTTCTCTCATTTGGAACTTATATCACTTAAATAACAATTTATCGTTCAATAGATCAAGAGTCAAAATTTTGGGATGTATTTTAAAACTTGGAGGCTCATGCAACAAGCCATATCGCTCAAATCCAGGTGTAATGCTTGAGCAAGGGAGAGTAAATATTGATTCTCTTATAGAGCAAGGGTCATTCAAGTGAGAGAAATGTTGTATCATTTTTTTTCTCCTTTAGAGCTAGTATTGCTCAAGTGACATGAGTTCGTCAAATGATTAACAGTTTCACTCAAATGATGGATTAACATATACCTCACATACAGTGAGGAAGATGTTTCTCCAATTGTCTTCATTTCTTAGGTCAATCTTTAATTTCTCACCAGATGATCAAACAACTTTGTTCCTTCAAGAACCTAGTTTTGCTTTATGGAAGTTGGTATAGTAAGTTTCAAAGGATGTGATTGGTCACTATTGTAACATTTTAAATTTTATAAAATTATTTAATATCATTAAAATTTATTCGTAAGATAAGGTTTAATGACTAAATCTTAAGAAATATATCAGGATATCAGACGATTAGTGATAAGTCTACAATGAAATATATATTACTAGACGAAGGAGACAATTGAGGAAGGTCTAATTTCTACAAGATAGACAATTCTAAGTCATCATACATTATTGAAGATAGAAGTTAGAATGAAGGGACTTTGCACACAAATGATGAAGAGTTTATCTAGTAAAAATTATCCATGGACAAATGGCTTCTGTGTTGATGTCTAATCTCTATATCTACTCTGAAAAACCTCCGACAATACAAATTGGAATAAGGCATTGAAAGAAATGAAGTGATCATTGGCTATAGATAAGTGGATGTATAGTGATAATAAGTTTCCTCTATTTACTAAGAGTTATTAGAATTTTACCATTAAGTGACAAGCTTAAGGGATAAGAACTATTTCATATAAATACTAGAAAAAAAAATCTAAATAAATATTAATTGCATAATTTTCATCAGATAATAGGTGCAACCTATCTTCCAATACACAATACCCACCATGAGAATACCACAATTCTTTCACTGTAACATACTCCATTTCTTTTAGAATGTCTACTCAAAGTAACTTCATCTATTTAAGTCATATGACCATCTACTTGTCTCACCAACATATTTTAGTCTATCAATATTTGCAAACTCCTCCCATGATGGATCATAATGTCAAAAAAAGATCTTCATACATGACAAGTAATAAATAAACCTAACTACTGAGAAATCAAATATGGATATGAACAGAGAAATCAAACATACTACAAAGCAATCTTAATATACTAAAAAGGAAATGTTAGACTACAGAGAACAAAAATTTCCATGTGGACTCTAGATCCTAATTAACCCACTAAGTGTAATGAAATTAATAAACTTCAACTAAGTGCATACAAACAACCAAAACCTCAGATAACAATATTTTAATCTCACCATAAACCCTTAAATCATGGAATATCATAATACTCGAAGTTTATCCAATGGAACTCATCTTACGAAGTGAATAAAAAAGCACCACATTACACAAACCAACAATGCAAATAACAAGAGTTCAATCCCGACCACTACAATGCACAAGATCACTCTCTAAATCTCGCAATCAGCCCATCAAGAATAATCCCAAATTCCTTCTTGTTCAATGTTCAGGAAACACACCAAATTTTCACTTCAGCAAATTCCTGCAAATGGTGTGTTCCAAATGAAACTGCATAAGTGTTCCAAATGAAATTATACAGGTGTTCTAAATGAAATTTCATGTGTATAACTTTTTGTGTCAAGTCGTCACCCACTTAACAATAACAAAGACAATCTAACAAAGGGACCATATTGAATAAAATAAAAATTGAGGGACGAAATTGATATTTGAAAGTTTAGGACAAAAAGTGGTATTAAACCTAACATTAAAATGAGAATATTTATATTTTGAATTACTAAACTAATATTAATTTTATATTATAAAAAATTTAAAATTTAATAATATTATTAGAAAGTTTAAAAATTAAAATTTTAATTTTTAAGTGTATATTTAAAATAAATTTTGCATAAAATTAAATTATCTTATCCCAAACTATAAATTTGTTATTTAAAAAAATGAATTGATTTATGTAAACAGATTTTAAATAATAAAGGAATTTATTCGGAGTATTTTGATTTAAGTTTTCTTAACTCTTAATCTTTGTTTAAATAATTAAACTAAAAGATAATTAAAAAGAAAATAGGAGAGCAATAAATTTAAAGATGTACATGAAAGCTTGTGGTCAAAACATTTATATTTCTTAAAGACTTCTAAACAATTTAAAATTAGTTATTGCAGTTTTGCATATAGGTTTTTTCTTCTATTAATTAAATTATTTGGGTTTATTTATTGTTTATTAATATTCAAGGTTTGGAGCCTAGTACACTCCTAAACTCCATAACCTTCAAGAGGATATATATGTGTGTGGATTTAATATAATGTTTTTTTTTTTTTCTCAAGATTCTCTTTCAATTTTATAAGTATATAATGTTTAAAAGATGGGAGTAGATAAACCAAATGAACATTCTAACAACCTAGTATAGCTTGTGGAACCCAAGTCATGTATTTGGTATAATATTATTGACATGACTTTGTAGGACAAGTCAATGTTTATCCACAAGGAAGGAACACGCATTATTTCAATTTTTAAATTTAGACGTGTTCTCAATAATTCAGAATTGAGGTGTGTTTGACATGGTCAATTCCTTTCATTTATTTTATTTATATTAAAACGAATGTATCAACCAAAATTCAAAGTCAATTTTAATTAAATGCAAAGAATCACTTTTCCAAAATTTAGTTTATTCTGATCGTGATGACTTACTTTCCTACCATATTTATCAACTCCAACAGCGTCGTTAACCCGTTTCTAAACATTCCTGTTTATCCTCTAATGTTCATAAACAACATATGGAATGTCTGTTTTACCCACTTTGCAAACAAAAATGGTAAATCATGTTATTATATTGTTTGTACAATAGTTTTTATAACACTGCTTTTCCTTCGTTTTTTTTTTTTTTTTTTTTTTTTTCTCTTTCTCTCCATTACATCATCTATTTATCACATACTTTTATCTATTTTTTTTTCATGTATTTTTTTTTCATGGCTGTAAACAAGTATATATTGCATAAACATAATTTCTCAAAGATAATACTCAATATCACTAATACATTTTATTGTCATTTTTTTAATAATATTTTGTTTATTAATTTTTTAACTAGTGCTATTGAAATATTGTTAATATAATCATCATAAAAATAAAAACTTTCTCGTATATTATACATATAATATTTGAGTTGTTGTACTTTAATCAATATAAAAGAAATAAAATTTTAATCCTTGCAAAACTTTCCATATTACAATATTACATAATTTAGACTTTGAAAAATGTATTAATGCTTTAAATATAAGATTTATGTGCAATATGCTTAAAGGAAAAATTTTCACGTTTGAACTAATTAAAGAATGTGTTATTATTATTTACAAAAAGTATATTTATTTTTATCTTGGGACACGATCCTCTGAAATTGCAAATACAACAATCCTATGTGGCATCCAAATTCTCAGCAGTTATTTTTATTTGCAAAGGATCTTTTATCCCCCGGGAAGGAATTTTCTTTTACACGAATGTCAATTTAAAATAAGAAATCAAATTTAAACATAGCTGAACAATACTTTTGACAATTATAATTTATAAATATTCCTTAATTTGTGTACAAACCTAGTATTTTGCTTACTATATTTACATATTTATCTCTTTGTTCTTCTTCTTTTACAATGATATTACAATATCATCTGTAAAGTGCGTGAGAAGAAGTTGAAATGAAATTGTTTAATTTTTAATATAATATAATTAATTGATTGATAGATATGGAGTAATTTTATAATATGTAAATAGTTTCACAAAATTTGTTTGATTATTTATAAAGTCAAAGCATATGTTCATGAAAAAAAAAATAATTATAAAAATTTTAAATTATTTAGGTAAATACTTTTCTAAGAATTATGATAAAAACAACTGTTTAAAAGATATAGAATATATGCGTATATGTTTCTAAACAGAGGTGGAAGAGATAAATAATATTTGAAAACACAAAAAAAAATGGTTTCAAATAAAAGGTAAAATTATTGATCTACTTGTGAGAATCATTCTAAAATACTAAAAAAAGGTTTCAAATGAAAAAGAGTAAACTCGTTACGCAAGTTGAAGAGAAAAATAATTCCAAAACCCAAAAAAAACTTGAAAAGAATTATACTGAGGAAGAGAAAAAAAATGAAATAAAAACTATTTTCAAATAAGAAGTATAAAATTATAATTCTATACATGTATGTGAAGAAGTAGAATTACATTCGGAAAACATCACATAGAGAAGAATAAATAATTTCATAAATTGTTATTCTATATAACAATGACGATTAGAAGTCTCTTTACTCATAAAAATATGTATTATTTTATTTTATCCTGGACTTCATGATTCTAGGATTTTACTTTATTTTACTTTTACTATATTTTTTAATTTTAATTTTGGTTTGTGTTTTTTTTAATTGTAATTTTAGTTTGTATTTTCTTTTAATTATAATTTTAGTTGAAAATTTATTATTGAACCTCAGTTGAAAATATTCCGTCAAGGCTTTATATTATTGATTTTTGGTCTAAATTTTGAACTAAAATTATAATTAGTAGTCAAAATCAACCAAGATCCATAAGGAAATAAGAAAAAATATGAATTATGCTTGATTCCTAGAAGAGTAAGGTAATAAAGAGTCAAGCGTGACCTTAAATATTTCAAGCTTATTGATTGTTAGAACTATTTTATAAATGGAAAATAATACTTTGACAACCATAAAAATTATATAACAACATACTGGTATTAGTCATTATAAAAGTAAAATTTTGTATCTATAAATAAAGAGAGAGAATGAAGGGTAAAATGGTGGTTGTAAAAATTTGTTAAGTGTCAAAGTATCATAATCCTTTATAAATTTGAAAACACTAAATGAAACCAAGTTTTTGAGTTTCTTAGTTATAACCAGATTCTTTGTACAATTATTTGGAACCTTGAATAAATTGAAATTCTTTAAAATTTATGAAAAATTTGTGATCTCTCTTAGGAGTTTGATATTCTTTCTTTAAGAGTCTTATCGTCTTAGTAGTTCAAGTGCAGATTCAATCTCTCATTTATCTTAAGTTTACTTAAATGACGTGATTCTTCATTTTTTCTCTTCTCAATATTTTAGTTTTTCAATTACTTGTTTTCTTGTGCCTTAACTCAATTTTCATATGTTTCTTATTTTGGAATATGTAACTCAAGTTGATATCAGATGATTAATCTAAATTTTTATTCACTTTGTCAATTAGATTTAATGAATTGTAAGTGAAGACCCATTTGTGGATAAATTAGTAAGAGAATCCCTCAATTTAATAAATGTGTCTAAATACTCAATTCTAATTTGTGATTCTAATACAAAAACTAGCTTGATGCGCTTAAGGATGCATCCCATCAAATGTTATTTGGTGTAAAAACTAGCTTGACACTTAAGTAAGATCTGTCTCCCATTAAGTGTGCCTTTTTTTAAAGTGGAGATGTCTTTTCCTTACAAAACTTGAATTGTCTCTCATAGCAAATCTTCCTACTATAGTGTTATTGTCCCTCTAACTTCATTGGGATTTTGTCAATGGTTGCTCCCTGTGTTCTTGTTCAGACTCTAGAATCACTTGGTCCTAGTGATTTCTCCTTTCTCTAACATGAAAACCACTCGCCTCTTGGATCATAACATTTCAACTAACATTTCGAGGAGTGTAACTATCGTACTTACTAGCACACTTTCTCTTAAAGACTTGTATTGTATTCAAAATAGAGGTAGAAGCAACTTTTATTGTCTTTTCCTTGTACACTTCTAACTATGAATAGTGTAAGTCTTTCCTTGTTAGAAATTTCCTAAACATGAAATTTTACACTACCACAGATAACATACTTACAACAATATTCTACCAACAATAACAATAAAATATAATTAGGAACTAAGCTCTAATGACACTATTGAGAACTAAAATAACAACATAAGAACTCAATTAAAGTATAAGAAGAATCGATAGTGAGGTCCATGATGACGATGATGAAGTGACAATTTTGCTTCTAGTAAATACTAGACTTATGATTCAAGAAAAAATTAACCTGAACTGTACGATAGACGTCAAATCAAATATTCTTATCAGAAAAAGAGCATTGGTCTCCTGAAGTGAAAGAAGTTAGTTTGTCTTGCAAGTTGAGTTATGACTTCGAAATATGATTATTGAACTTGTTAAAGACAATGAGAAAATATCTACCTACAGAAGATATAAATAAGTACAACAATTGAATAATTACTTCATGTTAAGTTTATTTGTATTTATAAGTCTTTTTGTGCTTGAAATATTAAAAAAACATTTAAATAAAAAAAAATATAATTAATTATTACATATTTATCATTTAATTAATTATTATTATATAATCCAAATATCTAAATTGTATCATTACATGTTATTTGAATAGATTATATCCATTTTAGTTAAACTACACTAAATTTAATTAAATTTTATGTTATATTAAATACAATTGGATACTATAAATATAGAAAAAATAATATGATTTACTCTCACATGAAGAAAAATAAAGTTTCATAAGTATATAAAACAATATAAGAATATCATTTTAAAATGAAAAAAAGTAAAATTATTCCTCGACTTTTTCTCCTTACTCCTTAAACTTTTGTTCAGTATTTTAATATATTACTATTATATATAATTCTCTTTTATTTTTAATTAATACATTTGATTAAATAATTCTTTTTTTACTTTCTTAAAAATATTTAAATACAATAATTTAATCATATAATTTATTATATATAATATTTTTAATATTTAATTATATCTTATTGAATACAATACGCGTAGAGAAATCATATTTAAAAATAAAAATATTAAAGAAAAAAAGGTGGATTCAAGTGAGAAAGACAAAATTACTGTTTTGAACATGCATGTGCAAAAACCGTATTAGAAAACACAAAAGTAAGAAGAAAAAATACACGGGTTTAGTACGAGAAAGTCAAAGATGCATAGGTCCACACCAATCCAGTCTCATCAGTCAAGAATTGCTAGCTGTGGAGTAGTTGTCTAAACATTAGCAAGAGTTAATATTGAATTCATTAACTTTTTATATGATTAATTCATATATGAACTAATTTTATTATATATAAATATCTATTATAATAATTTTCAATAAATTTGTTTAAATTGTGAAGTAATTTATTTCTAACTTTTTTTATATAAAAAACTATGAAGATTTGTAAAGTATTTAGGTAAATACTTTTCAAGAATTGGCCAACTTTTCTTTTTGCTATTTAGAATATATATGGAAATATTTCTTCTAACCTAACCAAATATCATTTTAAAAAAAATAAAAGAAAATCAAATTAGAGAGATAAAAATTTTAGTTATATATATGAGTGCAATCATTCGAAAAACAAAAGGAAAATGATTCGGGTCTTGGAATTTTTCCCTTCTTATTTATTTTTATTAATTTACATAAACATACTAATTTTGAAAAGAAAGAAAAATATATAATGACTTTCCACTTAAAAGTGAAAAATTTATAAAAAAAAGTTAATATAATTAACTATATTTCCTACCTAATCTATTACCTCAAAAACATAATAGATTTTGTTCTAGATAATTCATTAATATTATATTTTTAATTATAATAATAATAATAATTAATAAATAAAATTGTTAATAATAAAAAGTATTTCACTTTTTTTTCTTATTTTCACTCATTTCATTTTGATTCTAAAATTGTGCTGTATTTGAAAAAACAAATATTACATTAAGAAGTAAAAAAAAATATAAAAAAATATTTCCAATGATAAAGACAAAATTATCTTATTATATTATATGCACGCAGGAAGAAATCATATCCAAAAACATAATAAGAAAAAAGTTTCAAATGAGAAGGATAAAAAGAAATGTTTTATACACCAATCTAGTATATATCCGAGGCAAATATAAATGTTAATTATAGTGTAGTATCTGGATGTCAAGAAAGGTAAAAATGTATCATATTTATAGTGTAGTGATATTTCCAACACAATAGAATCCTAAAAATTAATTAATTTTAAGAAATAATTAAGTAAGAATAAAATAATTAAATTCAAATAATTTCCTACTTAATTCTATATTTGCAGACATTTAATCACATCATCCCAATCCAAAAATTATCAAGTAATGGTTACAGCTTCTTCTGATCTTACTCTATAAGGTAAATCTCCTGAGACTATAAATTAATATTCATGTTTTTAGCATGCTTCATAGAGATGCAACAATCACAACAACCATAAACCCTATTGATACACCAAATCAATTAAAAGGATATGGTTACAATCAAATATTTTTGCCTATAAAATATTTATGTAATAATTTAATGCATCAAATATGTATATCAGTACACATGATACATTTATTGAAAATTTCAAATGATGAAAAATTAATAGATTGCACCAAAATTTATTGCAAGGGCAGTTTGGGAAGAAGTAAAATTTGGAGGAATAGGATCATAGTGACAGCTTAAGACCACCTAGATTGAAATAGATCCAACTGTGCTGTTTCTTCTCTCTCAATAATAATAATAATAAATAATAATTATAAAAATGTGTCCAACTATTTTTGCTTCTATTTTCTGACTTTCTAATCCGTTGTTTCCGACAGCGTCCTTTGTTGAACAAAACACTTTCCAAGTTGACAAAAACAGAGGCACCCAAACCAAACGGAACCTGGGATACAAAATTGCCAGCGTAATTTTCTTTTTTCAATTTTAATCAAAATCAAAAAACTTAATTAACACCTGTTTTCATTATTAATAATATTTATCCTTTGGGGTCGGTTTAGATGTTAGAATCCATTAAACTCGTACAAATTCTCACCAGTTTCGAACCTAACACACTTATCCCATATTTCATATTTATCTAGAAACTGGAAAGAAACAATATTTTCACTGACAACAATTCTTTTCATTCTTTGCAACTTCCTTTCACAATTCAAGTTCACACCTGTATATCCAGTTATTTCAGTACATATATCCAAAAGGTCTTGTTGGTTGTTGAGATAACCAAGAACAAGGTAAAATGACTATTCAGATTTCATTGACCAGTTCACTTTTTGTTTGAATTATCTTCTCCAGGATAAGACCCTTTTGCTTCCATTCCTCAGGAGATTGCGGGGACATTAGTTTTTGGAACCTGATTTGATTTTCTTCTTCTATCTCTGTTTTCTGTGAGTTATTCTTGTGTTGCTTGGATCAGTTTGATGCTATTGAGATAAATGCATGCTCTTCTCCGTGTTCTTGATTCTGTTGTTATTTGCATGTGGTGGAGCTGGTTGCTCGGTGGACGGTGTTTTGCTCAGAAACGAATGTATATGAATGAAAAAAAAAATGCTGCCATTTGTTTCTGAACTTGATGCTTTTGAATGTTGTAATAACACAAAAAAATTGTAATGGGTTATGTAAAATTGTAAATTAAAGATGATGGTTTAGCTTATCCTGTTGATGATGATTGACAGATAAAGTCTGCTTAATAATTTGGCTTATCCTCATTAACGAGTATCGGACTCGTGCTTCAAATTCCCTTATATGGTTTGAGGGGGAAAAGTTTCCATCCTTCATCCTTTATCCCTTCACCATTGCATTAATTCAGCATTTTTTTTCTTGTTTCTTTTTTATTAATTTCACTTTTTATGCTGATGTTCCTTCCTGTTCTGTTTATCTGGCAATGACACACTTTTGTTTTCATTTTAGAGCAATTGGGTGGATTTATTTCCTTTTATAATTGAGAGAAGCAATTGAGGGTTTTGCCCGAGTTTGATTGATATATATGTTTGAATGGAAGGGAACAATTTGTTTACTGCTTACAAAAGTGTTGTACCTAGCCGTCCTTGAGTTAAATGCTTTCTGGTTCACAGGCTTCATATGAGAGGCAAAGTGAGATTGAGAAGTGATGTTCTTGAGTGAAAATCCAATCTAGATATACTTGTGAAGGTTTTTTTTTTTGTATTTTTTTATTGTGAGTAATCTCTTGATTTCAGGTTTGTTGTTCTGTGTTTCTGATTAAATCTGAATGTGCTTGTGTAGATTTGGGTGATCAAAGTTCGGATTCGAAGAGACCTTCATGAGATTAATTGCCTGAGTCTGAGATAAATTAAGGTAAATGTGTGGTTTGTTTTATATGCAATTTAATCTTTGATAGCTTTTAGTTTTGCTCTGACGATTATGGATTTTTGGCTGACTCTGCTGAAAGTCTAGTGTTGAACCCACTAAACACTTTTTTTTATCTGTGATTTTTATCTTTTTTTTTTTTGAAACAGAGAATTCAATTTATTTTATGTTGAAGATTGGAAGGTTTAACAGAAAATTTGTAATTGAAAAGGTCATGATCTTAATATTTCATCCCAGAATCAGAGGAAGGGGCATGCCTGATTATAGGCCTAGTGTGGACAGCAAATAACCCAAAGAAATGGTAAATCCTAGATTTTGGATGGGGCAGAGATATCCTGATATTTCATTTGGACTTCCTACCCAAAACTGAAATCTTAGTATAGAATACATAAAGCGTGTATTTGGTCTCTGGGTCGTGTTGAAACCGTAGAATGTGTGTGAAAAAACGTGTAAAAGTTAACCTTCCAGGAAGTTTCCTCGTTACCAAGGCAAAAACGTTAATCTTTTTTGTAACAGTAACATAGACATACCGAAAATATGGGGATCACAGTTTCTAAGACTTGGTTTCTACTTTTCCTATTCTTTAACTTTAGATCATAGTCATCTTGATTCTTCTAATTAGTAACTGAGAATTAAGTTGATGTTTCTATTTCTCATGTAATGTACAAATTGTTCCTGATTTCTTCTTCTAAATTAAATGGTTGCTAATTACTGAAAAATGCTTGAAGAATTTGTATTGCTATGTGTCCAACATGCTGCTTTATACATTTGTAAGATTTAATGATTCTGCCACTTGTTGGATTTCTAATTTCAACAACCAATGACTCAACCATAGCAAATATTACTTTCCAAGTGTTTGTCTCATGTCTAAATAACATAAATTTGTTCCACATTTTCAAATCAATCCATGGTGTATACACATCTACTGAAAGCAGTGACATACGGAAAACTACTGAACTTGTGGAGTATGACTGTGTAATGTATTTATGTTCTATACTGCTGCATTGTATATAGATAATAATTGTTTCTCTTCTATGTTTGCAGGTTACTGCATTTCTTTGGTTGGATTTCAAGATCTTTTCAGGTGTAGATACCCGTTCCTTAATCACACTAATATATATCTTCAAAAACTTTTAAAGTAAAGATGGTGGCAAGGTCATGCTTGAATTTGTTAGACCTGGTATCAGGGGATATGCTGAATTTCTCTCCAACTCCCAGATCTCTTCCGCGAGTTATGACTGATCCAGTAATCATGTCTCATGGAGATGGTAAACAAAGTAATGATGATGATGATGATTCAGGTGTTTTCTCATCTGAACCCCGCCGCAAGATAATTATAGTATCAAATTCTCTTCCTCTCAATGCGAAAAGGGACAAAGTATCTGGCAGATGGTGCTTCAGTTATGATGAAGATTCAATTTTTTGGCAGTTAAAGGATGGTCTCTCTCCTGATGCTGATGTTGTGTATGTGGGATCTCTGAAGGCTGATGTTGATGCAAGTGAGCAAGATAAAGTTTCCCTTCAGTTGCTGGAGGAATTCAACTGCTTGCCTACTTTTATTCCTCCAGAACTCTACAAACAATTCCATGATGGATTCTGCAAGCAACATCTGTGGCCTCTATTCCATTACATGTTGCCCATGTATCCAGGGAATCGCCGCTTTGATAGGTCACAGTGGCAGGCTTATGTTTCTGCTAACAAGATATTTGCAGATAAAGTCATGGAGGTCCTTAATCCAGAAGATGATTATGTATGGGTTCATGATTATCATCTTATGGTCCTTCCAACGTTTCTGCGTAAGCGTTGTAGTAGAGTCAAGCTTGGTTTTTTCCTCCACAGTCCGTTTCCTTCATCAGAAATTTATAAAACTCTGCCTGTCAGAGGTGAAATTTTGAAAGCACTGCTTAATGCAGATTTAGTTGGTTTTCACACCTTTGATTATGCTCGCCATTTTCTCTCCTGCTGCAGGCGAATGCTAGGCTTGGAACATGAATCCAAGAGGGGTTACATTGGGCTTGAATACTCTGGCCGCACAATATTCATTAAAATTTTGCCTGCTGGGATTCACATGGGTCGACTTCAATCTGCCTTAGATCACCCTTCCTCTTCTAACAAAGTCAGAGAAATCCACCAGCAATTTAAGGGCAAAAAGATTATTCTTGGTGTTGATGATATGGACATATTCAAAGGTGTCAGTTTAAAGTTCTTGGCTATGGAACAACTCCTGCAGCAATACCCAGAAATGCAAGGTGAAATAATACTGATCCAAATTTTAAACCCCTCAAGTACTGCTGATAAAGACGTTGAGAATGCAAAGGAGGAGGCTTACACTACTGCCAAAAGGATAAATGAAAGGTTTGGTTTGGAAAGTTATGAACCTATCATCATCCTTGATCACCACGTTCCTTTCTATGAGAAGGCAGCCTATTATGCTTTGGCAGATTGTTGCATTGTGAATGCAGTTCGTGACGGTTTGAATTTGGTTCCATACAAGTACACTGTGTGTAGGCAGGGAAGTGCTAAAATGGATGAAGCCTTAGAAATTGCTTCAGACTCCCCGCGTGCAAGTGCACTTGTTGTTTCTGAGTTTATAGGCTGCTCACCATCTCTTAGTGGGGCAATAAGGGTAAACCCTTGGGATATTGATGCAGTAGCCGAAGCACTAAATTTGGCAATCACAATGCCTGATGGAGAGAAGCAGCTTCGACATGAGAAGCACTACAGATATGTTAGTTCTCATGATGTGGCCTACTGGGCTAGAAGCTTTGAGCAAGATCTGGTGCTTTCGTGCAAGGATCACTATAGGAACTGTTGCTGGGGCATTGGTTTTGGTCTGAACTTCAGAATTTTGTCTCTGTCTCCTAGTTTCAGGAGGCTATCCATAGACCATATTGTCCCTGCATATAAAAGGAGCAGTTGCAGGGCAATCTTTTTGGATTATGATGGTACAGTTGTACCTCAAGCATCCATTGTGAAAGCCCCCAGTCCTGAAGTCATATCTGTGCTAAATAATCTTTGCAGTGATGTTAACAACACTGTGTTTATTGTTAGTGGCAGGGGAAAAAGTTCATTGAGTGAATGGTTTGATCAGTGTGAGAATCTTGGTATAGCAGCTGAGCATGGTTATTTTATAAGGTTAGTGATTTACATTTGGTTATGTCAAATTCAACTACTAATCATAATTACTTCCCTTAAATGACTTTAACCGTACCTGAATATAGCCTTTAAAAGAAAAAAAAAAGAAGTGAAAATGAAAGTGGCTTTTATCCAAGACTAACAGCATTGGCTTATAATGTTGTGTACTGTGAAAATTTGAATACACCTTTTAGTACATTTTCATGTGGGTGTGTTAGTAAATTTAAATTCTCCTTGTGGTACATGTTTATCATGTCACTGTCAAGTTCTTTAAGGTGATGGTATTCTTGTTTGATCTTTACCATAGGTGGGGTAAGCATGCTAGTTGGCAAACGAGTCATGCAGATACGGATTTTGCATGGAAAAGGATTGCTGAACCTGTGATGAGATCTTATATGGAGGCCACAGACGGCTCCTCTGTAGAGACCAAAGAGAGTGCCTTGGTATGGCATTACCGTGATGCAGATCCTGATTTTGGATCATGGCAAGCCATGGAGCTGCTGGATCACCTTGAAAATGTACTTGCAAATGAGCCTGTTGTTGTGAAAAAAGGACAACATATTATTGAAGTCAAGCCTCAGGTCTCTCTCTCTATACTTATCTCTTCTCATCTCAAGTTATTATTTTTCTCAAAATCTTATATTGACTAAGCAATGCATTACAGGGCATTACAAAAGGGTTAGTTGCACAGGAAGTTCTTTCTACCCTAACCAAGAAGGGTAAATTGCCAGATTTTGTACTGTGCATTGGTGATGATAGGTCTGATGAGGATATGTTTGAGAGCATTTTAACCAGACCTTACAGTGCTACCTCCTCCTCAGCACCAGAAATCTTTGCATGCACTGTTGGACAAAAACCAAGCAAAGCTAGATACTACCTAGATGACACCATGGATGTGATGTCACTACTTGAGGGTCTTGGTGCTGCTTCAGTGCCTAAATCAAGATATTATACAGAAACCCTTTTGGAGAAAAGAGAAGTATGTTTTGAGAATATCCTATAAAGGTACACTCTAGCTGTGTAGGCACCAGCATAGGAGAAAGAAACAGTTTTGATTGGTTGTTTTTGGTATGATGATGTACAAAAGCATGCTTTAAGGGAAAAAGCTTTGAATCTGACTTTTGATTATAGAAAATGTTGCTAGCAGGTTTAGGTCTCAGAAACTGAGCACAGGGAATTAGAGTGGTTGATTTTATTGATTGGTTGGTGGGGACAAATGGGTGTATCTTTAGCACTGAAAGGATACTGAATATGTTCATAGACACAGAATCTAGGCATTCTTCGCAGGAATTCATTGGTTGTATATTTGATGGGTTTATTTATATATTAATGTCATTCAGAATCTAATACTTTTTGTTTCGGAGAAATGGGTCTCTGAATCCTATGCAACATTATTTTCATACATGATTAACTGATGATTAAACGCTTTTTAAACATGCATTGGATTTGGAGAATGTTTTTGGAACTCGGATTCAGTGAATAGGGTTTAGGTGAAAAAGAAAAGAAGGAAGAGAAAAAAAAAAAAGGAAAAGAAAATATTAAAAGGTTTATTTTCTTTTGTTCCACCCCAATTTTCTCTTCTTATTTTAGAAAGAAAAAGAGAGAAAGGTTTTGTAGGATTTAAAGACAAAATTATACTTACTTATCATACAACTTATTTTATTTCAATTATTTTCTCATTTTTTATACACATTTTCTGTCATTCTTCTTTCATATTAAATAACTTAAAAATGTATTTTATTTCTTTTTTTTTTCTTTCTAAACCTAACATAATAAAACAACTAAGGAATCGAACGCAGGAATCAAAGTTAAATTCTTCTGGCATTATTCAACTTTGATTTTTAATACTATTTTTTTGTTTCCTAGTCGAACCTGAAAAAAAAAAGGTAGAAATATAGCAAAAGATTTTTTAAAGTATGCGCACAATTTGATGAACCGTGAAAGCATTCATTTATCCAATGACATCTAGAGCAATCTAGAGCAAACAGACACTGAATTTGATATGTTTTAGGAAGTTATTGACTTTGTTAAAATTAATACTAATTAAAATATATTTGAAGAAAGTTGTTTATAATTAAATTATGGGGGCACATTCTATACTTAAACCGATCAATATTGTATCAATTTTGGTTTAGTTATATTTTTTAATTTAACAATTTGAACCAAGATTATCCCATTATATTTGAATTTGTTCAAGTGGATTACATGGTCTATTAATTAAATAAAAACATTTATTGAAATATATTGCATAAAACTTAAAAAAAATGGTACATGTTCTAGTTTACTTAAATTAGTACCATCAAATTTGTATTTTAAAATTCAAATTCGTAGGATTTTTTCTGTTTGATTCGGTTCAAGTTGTTTGGGTTATTAAATTCATCATACGGATATCTACAATCAAATTAAAACATGTATTTAAAAAATGAGTTTGTAAGAAAAAATTACATATAAATATTAACTTGGTATTAAAAGTTTTTCTTCTATTTTTAGGAATATATACTTTTTGTTATTATCTTTAAAGTGTGAAGTATTATTTTATTTTGTAATAATTAATTTTCTTAAAATTCTTGAAATTAGATAAGACTTAGGATTTTATATTAACGGAAGGCAAAAGAAAAACAAACAAATAGAATAAAAAAAGAACATAAATCTCCTTATCTCATTACAGGGGAGAAATTGACAATTTAAATTGAACCATGCACGGGTGGTCTTTTACAATCAACTCTCTTTTACTATCAACTTTAAAAGTGTAAAGAGTATTTTGACGTATAAATCCTTTAAAAAATGTATAATCTAAACTATTTGAACTACATTATATATATATATATAATGGAAATTCACAACACTAAACACATTCTGTACTATAATAACTAGTTAATGTAGTTAAAAATTTTGAAACATATTATAAATACTCTTACCTAAAAGTTTATATATATATATATATATATATATATATATATATATATATATATATATATATAAAATAAATTTTATTTTGTATAATGAGTAGATTTTTCTACCAACTAATGAGTCATGTTTCATCCTTCTCCACGTGAAACACATGGGAGAATAGTCATTGTGAAACTCACCATTTTCATTATTCTCGATCCAGAACAAGATATTTCGTGTGCTCCACATTGCATATTTAGAATATTTTATATTTAAAGTAATTATTTTATATTTTTATAAAATAATAATAATAATTTTCTATATAAAAAGTATTTTCTTACATTAGGAGAAAAATAAGTATAAATGTACCTTTGTTAACTATGTCGCATATATTAAATTATTTAATAATTTATATAGTTTTTATTAGCTCTTGCTTTTATGTGTGCCGTCTATGGTTTTGCTATTGACGAGTGCGGCTCCCGGTCCATGTCCACATGTGAACATTCGTTTTGTTAATACATGAGAGTACTAAATCTTGGTGATATGATATATATTTATTTTAAATATATGACTTTTTAAATTATATATATATATATATATATATATATATATATTTAAATTTAGTAACTTTTGTGATTCATCATCAGCGAGAATAAACAAAAATAAGACTGCCAAAATATTTGTTTACCAATAAAAAAATAAGTTCATAAGAATTTATATATATATATATATATATATATATATATATATATATATATATAATACAAAGTTCAAGAATTAAAAATACATAATATATATAAATATCATGTTATGTGAAAACATCATTATAACTTTAAAAATTAACTGTAATTTATTTGTTTTTTTTCTTGAGTTAAATGAAACAAATAATTTTTCTAATCCTTTCTTACTTTCAATAGTAGATATTGTAATCTAATTTCACGTGTTTGTTGTCATTAAAAGTAAAAATTGAGAAAATAAAAGATGTGGTGGTGAAATTCAATTTTTTTAAAATAGTATCGACGAAACCCTAAAGACTTATCAAAATCTTATATTTAATTTCTTTAGGATAGTTAAGCAAATAATTATAAGATCAAATCATAAAAAATAAGTGAAACTCCTATTTTGATAAAAATTGTAAAAAAAAAATGTTTGAATAATTGAAAAATATATTATATGTTCGGGAAAGAAGACATTTAAATTAAAGCATAAATTATGAAGAACGTTAAAGTTACATTTATTAAGACATAAACATTTTATGATATGATCTAAATTTTAATTTTATGTTAGGTTTAGGAATTGATGTCTCAATAGTAACAAACAATAGTATGTCTAATAAATTTACTTGAGTATGAAAATAAGATACAATTTAAACTAGTATACGATACTTAATTATAAGATCAATATTTAGCTACCAAATAAGATGGTTGCTAATTGTGATCAAAATAGTCATCAAATTAAATTTTAGTTGCTAAATAACGAAGTAATGATTAAATTTAGTGACCTATTAAGTCAAATAATTGGTATCTAACATTATATACCAAAGTTTTAGTCACCTATGTCATTAGATTCTAAATTGGTATCTAATTAAGTTAGAGACTAACTTAAAATCTAATGACATAGGTCACTAAAACCTTGGTAGCTAATGTTAGATACCAGTTATTTGACTTAATTGGTTACTAAACTCAATCATTACTTCTATTTTGTAGTTATCTAGTAACCAAAATCTAATTTAGTGATTATTTTGATCACAATTAGTAAACATTTCATTTGATAACTAAAAATTGATATTTAAACAATATTTTTCTTGTAATGGTATTAGACACAATAAAATGAAATCTCTATAACAAGATGTTAACAAGGACCACTATAATATCTAAGACGAAAAAAAGTTTTAAGTGCTAAGTAAAATAATAAATCAATTTAAGGGAGCACTCATATTTATAATTTTTTTACTCAAAGTCAAAAATTCATAAGCAATAAGTATCTATTTATAATTTTAAATAAGAGTTTGTGAAGACCAAACAACTTATTATTATATATATTAAAAAAAATTGTATACGGGTGAAAAGAAGTTATAGACTTGACAGGTAATATTTAAGAAAAGTTAACATATAATCTTTATATATTCTGGTAAGTTAAAAGTGTCCTATAACAATATTGTAATCTTTGTCATTAATGGACCCTTTTAAACATCGCAAAGGGACAAGTAATTAAAATTCAAAATATTCATTATAAGCATTTTTTTCTATTACTTAAGTTATCTCTTCCGATCATGATCTTAAAAATATATCAAAATGTTTGTGAACCTATATTTTAACATCATTAGTAAACTCTATTGAGTGTCTACTTAGACTAATTTGAGAAATTTCTTAAAACCTTCTTAAGCTGCATTTAAACTATTTTTCTTATAGTCAACAAGTGTTTAATGAATAAGTCTCTTCCTAAACAATGATGAGTAGATCTTTAACAAACTTAAAGTAGGTAATATATAAAAAAAAAAAATATTCTAAGAAGACAAGTTTATAAATAAAAATTTGATGTGAAGTTTAAGGGCGTGACAAAACACATTGTAATAACTCTTCTTATACATTAATGAGAAGTGTATTATTCACTTTATTTACAACTCTTCTATTCAATATTTTCTCGTTCTTTATGATTGCATGGTAAATTTCATTTTCCGTAATCTATCTGTTTTATTGAAATTATTTACTTTTATGGGTCAATGTTCTTCTAAACATTATTTTCAATAAAAATAATTAAACTTATCATTATAGACAAACGGATATATAGTTTATGTTTATTTTATTTCATCACCTAATTCATTTTTCATTGCAGACACTGCTAAGACAAACATTTTACACGCGTAACAAAAGAAAATAAAATTCACCCAACGGTTTAACCTATCTATGAAATTTCCCTAGTTTATGATATTAAAATATAAGTTATGAAAGAATTAAAATATTCGAGCTTTGTTTGCATTCTTTTTGTCACATGATTGATCGGTTATAGATAAATTTAGTCAGTGAAATATATTATTGGATGTCGGTTGACTCGTGTTCAGTCATTTAACTTCTCTTAGGATTCCCCCGCGCAACAGACATACATTGTATTCAACATCTATACAGATATTTAAAATAAAAACACTTCTATAAATAAATTTATGCAATTAAAAAATAACGAGAACATATTCTCTTAAACACACTCTATTATTAATCGGAATTTCATCTAATAATTTTAATGTGATAATATTATAAAATCATTGTTAAGTAATCATATTATCAGTCTGAAATATTTCCTGATTTTATTAATTTTTGACCAAAAAGTTGAATAATTACTTTTTATAAATTTAGCTGTACTTCTAACAATAACAGAAAAAAAATAAAAATAGTTAGATAAATACTGTAATAATTGTGAATCCAGCTGTGAAGTGGATATGTATGAGAATGATATTTGACACCTAATAATAATAATATACGATCCAGCTCAGCATATGCTGTCAACGATGAATAAAAGTCTTCAACTTCAACGGCTCCCACACCCTTTCGTTACTCAATTACGAAAATACCCTTGCAAACAATAGCATAAAGAACGAGCATTTATAAAACTAACGTTCCAAAACCAGACTTGTATTGTGGGCGCTGACTAAGTCACTAATAGCGAATCATATTGAATGTGGTTAATCCATTTTGTAGTATATTAATCAGACACTCTTCTATTGCATTGGTATCACACACTATCACTGAAACAGAGAAAGAACCGGTTCTGGCATGTCCAATTCGCAGCTCACAGAGCATGATTCAACGGGCAGCGGGGAAGAGAGGTCAAACTCTCTCTTCGCCAACGCGCGATGCAGCTTCTGCTTCACCTGCTGTTTCGGTTCCCGGCGCCGATCGGCCAGCGTCGGATTCGCGTGGTGGGAGCGCGTGCGGACCACGTCCTCGTTGTCCGATTCGCACTCCGAACCGGCGAGCGGGAGCCCTTCTGGCCGGCGATGGTGGTCGCCCGGCGCCGCTGCCTTCATGAAGGTGCGCGAGTGGTCGGAGCTCGCGGCGGGGCCCCGGTGGAAGACCTTCATACGGCGGTTCAATCGGAGCCGGAGCGGCGGTGCGCGCCACGCGCCCGGGAAATACCAGTACGACCCCTTGAGTTACTCCTTGAACTTCGACGATGGACATAACGGGGATTTCGACGATGAAGGTTACGACGGGTTACGGAATTTCTCCACCCGTTACGCCGCGGCTCCTCCGTTAAAGTCCGCCTCCACGAATTCCAATCAAGACGTCGCCGTTTCGAGCTAGGTTAACTGCACTATGCTGTTTGGTTTGGATTCTCGGAATTTCACTTAGACAAGTTTTGTGTATTTTACTATAATATCATTGGTCATACTATTTTAGATTTTGTTATTGTATATTCATTTACAATAGTTTTTGACCTAATATTGTTTTGATACCTTTTTAAAGCATTATTCTCGGTATATACTCGGTTTTTTTTTTTTTTTTTTTTGAGTGTATATTTATATGTGTACTTAAAACTAGTAGTTATCCTTTACCGCTCATTGTCATACAGTACTTTTTATTGGTTGGTGAAGAGGATGAGACGTCGTGTGGATAAACCAGTAGTCGTGCGACATGCCCTCGGATTAATTATACTTTGAAACTTTTTTTATTTCTTATTTTTTTAGTAAAAGATTCTTAGAGATATTTTTCGTTTGATGTCAAATATATCGTATTTACTTTCAATGATGTGAGTTATAAAAAATCTAAATCTTTAAATTTAATTTATAATTGTTTAAATTTATATTATTTTAAGTATACAGTAGTATATTTTTTTCAAATTCATGTTTTTAGATCTTAAATATGGTTTGGATTTGAATTGAATATTGAATTTTGATAATCCAAAATTAAGGTGAATTTGAGTTAGTTTAGATTATGAAAGATTAGGTTGAATAAATTAATGTAAGGTAGGATTACGTCGGATTGGGTCTAAGGTGAAGTTAGGTTGATTTTATGTTATAGAAGGTCGGGTGGGATCAAATTAGAAATCAATTAAGCTAAATTTAGAATAGGTTGTGTTAAGTTAAACTTAAGCTAGACAAGCTGAACTGAGTCCAACCAATAAACATGAAGAAGAGCTTATTGATGGAATAAAAATAAAAATCATGATAAAGAAATACAAAGAAAATAAAATAAAATAGAGATTATAAAGGAGACTAATTATGGTTGTTAAAAAAAATAAAATAAAAGAGACTAATTAAAGAAAGACTCAAGCCTTTTGAAAGAAGAGATTAGAGGATTGTTTGAGTAGTTCTTAGTTTTAGGAAAACTTGAGAGGTGTTAGAACTTGATGGCTGATATTTGAGGAAACTTGGACGAATTGTATAAGAGCTAAGAGTGTCTTTTGTAACTTCTATCTTATCACATGTCACTTCCACGTGCACATAGGTTAGTTAAACTCTTCTACTTGACTTTTTAAGCTTTTAAAAGTATTTTGCGTTTATTAGAACATAGGCGTAATATGTGTTCCCATCTCTAAATCATCATTGATTTCACATGTAATCATTATATTACCTTTGTAAGAAGCAATCTTACCCTTGACTCTATCAACTAAAGATTAAAAAAATCACATTTGATGAGCATCGGGAAAGATAGGAACACCCAGATGATTAAAAGAAATATTATTTTTATAACATCCAAAAATACTACAAATATTATTATTAAAAGAAATAGAGTCATCAACAGTGAAAAAGAGACTATTAGAATATTTCATCCATTAACCCGAGATAGAACCATAAACATGTAAAAACATCATAAGATTGGTTAAAGACTTCCTAGTGACCCTATAGAAAACAAAAATGTCATAGGCATAAAGGACATGGGTAGAAATATCCTTACCTTTAGGCCAATCATAGGAAGGATCTTATGAGAAGCCACAAAAATTCCTCTACTAAGCACTTCTTCAACCAAACATAAAAGTAAGGACGACAAAGGATTCCCTTGGGCATTCCTCCCATAATTAAAATAGCCAGTCATATTACCATTGATCGAAGTTGAAAGAAAAGCAGATTGCAAGATAACATGATTCAATTGATAAAAGTAGGATGAAAACTAAAATGATGCAGCACTTGTAGCAAAAAATTTAAACTAAGGGTGTCAAAAGCTTTAGAAATATTAATCTTAATAGCAATATCCTTTAGCCTTTTTAGACAACATGTTAACAACATCATAAGCAATAGAAATACAATCCTTGATTTGGTATCCTCTAATGAAGTCATTATGATTATAAGAAATCACCTTGATGCAAACAATACCAAGCTTATTGTACAAAATTTTGGAAATAACCTCAAACCTGAAGTTGGCAATGGCAATGAGCCTAAAGTCCTTGATAACAACAACACCCTGAACCTTAGGAATGAGAAAATAATATTAAAATTCATTCAAGGGGTATCCAGCTATGAACACAAACTACTTAAATGCAGCACAAAGATCAGTAGATATAATATCCATCAACTATGATAGAAAGATCCCAACTATGATAGAAAAATCTCCTAAAGTCATCTAAACTAGGAACACTATTCATATTAAGAGCAAAGACACCAGTCTTAATCTTATAAAATCAAGAATTTTAATCAACAAATCATTATCATACTAGCTAATAGTATGAGGAATATAATTAGAAATCACAGTAGAACTTTGATCTTGAGATGTAAGAGATGATTTTTTAGCATAAAGATTTTTATAGAAACTAAAAATAAAATCATGAATCAGACAAGATCATTAGAAATAGAATCCCAAACCAAAAGCTTGTGAATACCATTAGCATTACGTCTTTTTCTCACCATATGAAGAAGGCAATATTTCTATCACCTTAGTAAACCAAATCATACGTGCCTTTTCCTTCCAAAGCATAGACTAACAATCAAGAGATTTATTAAAAGCTTTAGAAATAGACTTTTCTTGTGCTAAAAGATTGGAAATCACAAGAAGGAGAAGAACGAACAATATCAAGTTGAATGACAACCAAACTTTATTGATGATGTTCCATTGCTTTATGAATATTGCCAAAGAATTTTATTCCAATCATTAAGCGTCAACCTAAGACGTTGTAGTTTCTTTTGAAGCACTAACATGGAACATCCAACCACCTGGCCAGACCATTATGACTTATCCAAAGGTAGCACGATCATTACAGACAGAAATCAAACATAATACAACAAAAACAACGGATACGCTAACTAAATTTTAACAAATAAAAAACGTTCAATTTCATGTATCATTACAATATAAGAAGGTGACACACTACAAACTTGATTCTACTTTCGGAAGACTCGTGCATTGAATAGACCCCGAGATATGCACCTATCATACATCTCCAAACTGTGATTTCACACAGTCTCCATATAAATGAATCTTCAATCCTGTATAACAGGGTTAGTCCCCTTGAGACTTTTCTGACCAGCTATATTTCAATATGCAGTCACCCAGTTCAGATGATGAAAACTAAAAGAAAGTATATAGAGATTTGGAGACAAAGGTAGCACTGTGGTATTATTAGCTTTTTGTAAGTTCATGCACTGGAAAATACAATAAAATAATAAAAAAGCAGAATCTCAATGCATGCTAATTCCCCTCATTCGAGTCCTGGGGCCGCAGACTCCATTTCCATTACGCAATATTCTCCTGCCCTCGTATCTCCTTCCCAGTCTCTATTTCAAGGCCCTGTGCTCCCTCGTTATGCTCGCTAATTCTGTTACAACTGAATTCCACGGGGTAATCATTGATCCATTTGGGTATTTTCTTGATGCGCTGTCCACATTCTTTTTTCTTCACTGCATGTTGATTTTTGGCTCTTTCCTCTTGGGCTGCTCTCTGTTCTTGGGCCTCCTTCTGGCTACTTGCATCTTCCCACTCTTGGTTCATATCATCACTTTCCCCCTCTACAATGACCTTGTCCTCAAGGTCAGAGGCTAGAAATTCCTTGAGCAACTCGGTCCAACATACCCATGTGGCATATTTCCTGGGTAAACCCACCCATTCGACCAGGACTTGTAATGTGCATTTGCCTTCGATATCAACGAATCGTCGATCAATGATAGCGGCTGGGTGTAATTTTGGTGTGGATACCGGCGCAGGCATCGTAGGGATAGTTGTCGAAAGTTTCCCTTGATAGGCCTTAAGTAGGGACACATGAAAAACAGGGTGGATGCTCGAATCTTCTGGTAACTTAAGTCGATACGCTATGGCTCCTACTTTTTACACGATTTGGTACGGACCAAAGTAATGTTTGGCCAACTTAAAATTGAGCCGCCTTGCTAGGGATTATTGTTGGTATTTATGCAATTTAAGCAATACCCAATCTTCCACTGTGAAAACTACATCTCGACGCGTTCGGTCAGCATGCTTCTTCATTTTCTCTTGTGTTTGTTTCAGCTGATATTGGAGTTCTTGATCCAATGTTGTCCGGGCACAAAGGAGCTCATGAACCTCTGCAATGGCGGATGAACTAGGCACATACCCCAGAATAACCTGTGGGGAAAAACCATATAATGTTTCAAACGGTGTCATGGCAATAGTTGTATGGAACGAAGTGTTATAACTGAATTCAGCCCATGGCAAATGGGTGACCCATTTATGAGGTTCCCAGTGAGAGTAAGCACGTAGATATTGTTCCAAACAACAATTAAAGACTTCGGTCTGGCCCTCGCTCTACGGGTGGTAGGCGAAACTGTAATGCAGTTGCGTTCCACTGAATTTAAAAAGTTGGCGCCAAAACTTGCTCAGGAACAGAGGATCACGATCCGAGACAATGGAGGTGGGGAATCCATGAAGTTTCACCACTGTGGATATGAATACTTGAGCTACTGTTTTGGCTGTGAAACCGGGTTTGAGCGATAGGAAGTGAGCAAACTTGCTAAAGCGATCAATGACAACACAAATGGTGGTATAACCTTCCAACATGGGCAACTGCATAATGAAATCCACGGTGATGTTCCTCCATGGTTGAGTTGAAACCTGTAAAGGTTGAAGTAATCCCTGCGGCTTGCCCGTGGCATACTTAGTAGTCTGACAAACTTCACAACTCTTAACATGGTTGACTATATCTTGTTTCATGCGTGGCCAGAAAAAAAAAAGTACTTAATGCAGCAAATGTCTTTAACACTCCCTCGTGACCGGCTTGAGGAGAGATATGGAATTCCCATAAAAGTCGGCTTTGAATCGCCTCATTGTTAGGTACCCACACACGACCGTTACATGTAATCATACCCTCCCGTGTGGAAAACGAGGAGTCAAGTACCCCGTTGGCCAATTGTTGGTGTAACTCTTGCATTTCTGATTGGGATTGATTAAGCTCAACAATTTGAGAGATGAGAGGCGACTGGATAGTGGAATAAGTTTGTAGAGTGGCCTCAGTTGTTAGTTCTTCCTTCCGAGATAAAGCATCTGCCACTTGATTTAATTTACCCGACCTGTATACGATTTCATAATTGAATCCAAGAAGCTTGGTCATATAGAATTGTTGCACCGGGGTGAGAACCACCTGTCTCATTAAGTCACGAATACTTTTGTGATCGGTCTTGATGCAGAACCGTTTACCTAAAAGGTAGTGTCGTCATTTCATCACTGCTTTAGTAATGTCGTATAACTCCCGAACATAAGCAGAGGAGGCGACCATCTTGGGACTCAATTTACGGCTAAAGTATGCCATCGATCGTCCCTCTTGGGACAGAACAGCTCTGATGCCGGTACCTGAGGCATCCGTTTCCACCACAAACTCTTTTGAAAAATCCGGTAACACGAGAACTGGGGTGTTCGTCATCAGACTTTTCAGTTTTTGAAAGGCCGACTCGGTCTCGGCATCCCATCTGAAAGCATTTTTCTTGAGCAATTCGGTCAGGGAAAAAACTACATTAGCATAGCCACGAACAAATTTCCGACAGTACCCCGTGAGTCCTAAGAAGCTACAGAGTTGTTTTACATTAGTGGGGTCGGTCATGCACTAATCGTCTCTATCTTTGTTGGATCAACTCTCACTCCTTCTCCACTAATGATATGACCGAGGTACTCTAATTTCTACTGAAGGAACATACACTTAGACCTCTTAGCGAATAATTTATTGTTGTTCAGCAATGTCAGGGTAAGGTCTAGATGGTATATGTGATCCTTTCTTGTCCGACTGTAGACCAAGATGTCATCGAAGAAAACTGCTACAAATTATCGTAAATACGGTTGGAACAACTTGTTCATGGTGGCCTGAAAAGTTGCAGAGGCATTGGTCAAGCCGAACGGCATGACTACAAACTCGTAGTGACCCAAGTGACTGCGAAAAGTCGTTTTATGGATGTCATCTCTCGCTTAAGAATCTGGTGATACCCGAAGCGAAAGTCGAGCTTGGAGAAATACTTGGCCCCATTTAAGTCGTCCATGATCTCATCTATGGTCGAAATCGAAAACTTATCCTTCACTGTTATAGCTTTTAGTGCTCGGTAATCTACACAGAATCGCCATGTGTCGTCTTTCTTCCTCACCAGCAATACAGGACTCGAAAACGCACTGTGGGAGTCCTTAATGATGCCAACTTTTAACATCTCTTCCACGAGCCTTTCAATCTCCCCTTTCTGGTAGTGAGGGTATCTGTAAGGCCTTACATTTACGGGTTTTGCTCCCGGTTCCAAATGAATTCGGTGGTCTATGGACCTTTGGGGTGGTAGGCCTTCGGGCTCAGCAAACACAGCACCATGTTTCTGTAGAAGTTGTTGCAGCTCCCTATCACCTCTCTCAAGAGGACCATTTCGGTTTGCCGAATTGTGTATCTTTACCTGTAAGTGGTACATGCATGCTACTCCTTGGGCAGCTACCATTTTTTTAAACGCCGCTCGACTCAACGGATCAGTGTCGAGGGCCCTTTCCCCTTGTAATTCGACCATTTGCTGATCTCTTTCAAACTTCATTGTCAAGTCTCGATAATTTAGTGTAATGTTACCAAGAGTCGCCAACCTGTGAACCCCAAGGACCATGTCGGTACCATTCATATCTAGTTCGAAAAACTCTGCTATAAACTCGTGCCCCTGTAGTTGAATGGGGACCTCCATATATTTAACATGGCATTCTGGAGAACTCCCACTCCCCACCATCACTTGAAAAGCTGGAATTTCTGTCGCCACCAAATTCAAACCTTTTACAAACGTGGATTTGATGAAGTTGTGGGTGCTACCCCCATAAACTAATATCATCATAGGTTTTCCTTTGCATGATCTTGACACTCTGAGTGTGCGTGGGTGATACACCCCCGTCATGGCGTTGAGACTGATTTCGGGTGCCGCTATCACAAACACCTCTTCTACAAAAGGCTCCTCCTCCCGTTGATCTCTCGCTCTCTTCAACTCGTCTAACTCTTCCTCTCCTATCAACAACAAATAAGAAACCTTGCACTTATGGCCGAGCGAGTACTTCTCATCGCAGTAATAACAGAGTCCCCGCTCACGGCGGCTCCTGATTTCTTGGGTCGATAGTTTGCGATAAGAGTTTTTGTTGGTACTCCAACATTCTCAGTAACCGACGCATTGGAAGTCAGTTGAGTTGGTGCATTCTGTTTTGTAGTCGGACTGGTGCTGCGATTGGATACCTAGGAATTCTGGCTAAAATTCTGAGAGCGAGTTAGTCCTACCGAGTTGTTGTCTTCTCAAACGAATTCCCCGTATTTCTATTTCCTGGGGGTCTTCCTAATTGTTGCATGTACAGTTGTTTCTGCTCATAGATCTTCGCAATGGACACCGCGTTTGCATAAGACATCGGTTGAGCTAGCAACAGGTCATACTTCAAGTGATCGTTTAGTCCGACGATGAAAAACGAAACCAACCATTGTTCGGTTAGCTCGGTCACCTGATTTGATAGCTCCTCAAACTGTGACTGATACTCCCCTACAAATGCCATATGTTTGAGCTCCTTTAGAGCAGTTCTAGGGTCATGGTACAGGTTGGCTCCAAAACCTAACCTCAATCCCTTCAAAAATTGTTCCCAAGTTTGTTGTACACAGTTGTTAACTATCCAACGATACCACGAGTAAGCAGCACCATTAAAGTGGAATGAAACAGTGCGAATTCGTTGTTCTTCTGCCAATGGCTACAACTTAAAATATTGTTGCATTTTGAAAATCCACTCCTCAACCCCTTCCCCATCGAACATCAGAATCTCCACTCTCACTCCCAGAAGTCCTCGGAAGCGAGTCACCTCTCGATTCTCGGAATGCTCCTCTTGCCTCGATCCTTCTCTCTCGAGGGTGACCCTCGCGTTGGTTTCCCATTTGTCAAAAGCTCCTTGACCATGTCCGTTAAAGCGGCAATCTGACCCCGCTACTCAATTTGTCCTTCCTTGAGCTTGTGGATGGCGTCTACATTTTCTTTCGTGATAGTTTCCATTCGGGACATACAAGTTCCCTCAGCCATGATGAGTTTCTTACGACCTCTCAACGAAAGCACCAAAAATGATGAAAACTAAACGAAAGTATATAGAGATTTGGAGACAAAGGTAGCACTGTGGTATTATTAGCTTTTTGTAAGTTCATGCACTGGGAAATACAATAAAAATAATAAAAAAGCATAATCTAAATGCATGTTAATTCCCCTCATTCTAGTCCTGGGGCCGCAGACTCCATTTCCATTACACAATATTCTCCTGCCCTCGTATCTCCTTCCCAGTCTCTATTTCAAGGCCCTGTGGTCCCCGCTTTGTGCGGGCTCCCTCGTTATGCTCGCTAATTCTGTTACAACCGAATTCCACGTGGTAATCATTGATCCATTTGGGTGTTTTCTTGATGCGCTGTCCACGTTTTTTTTTCTTCACTGCATGTTGATTTTTGGCTCTTTCCTCTTGGGCTGCTCTTTCTTCTTGGGCCTCCTTCTGGCTACTTGCATCTTCCTACTCTTGGTTCATATCATCAGACCTCATTTGACTCTCACCACCTGGTAATAATCATTTATTTGATTCCTATTACTAGTAGAGTCAGGATATTAATCGTTAACCAGATCCTTAGCAATGCACATCCTATATGATCTATATGCAGGTATTTTTTTCCTTAAAATACTATGTCTAGACCTTGACCAACTCATAGACACTTTATCAGTTCCATGACATAACATAAATCTCTTTTCATGTATGATTCATTCACCTTTCAATCTCAATCTAAAAAAATGAAAGAAATTACTAAACCATTAATATTATTAAATTTAAAGTAACAATTAATCTATTATATTAAATCAATACATTGCATTCCAAGAGAATTAAACAAACGAAACAAAAAGCAAAAAAAGAAAAAATTAGCTTGGGGGAGAATAATTTTGCCCAAACGAAAATACCTCTCGCCCGAGCGAAAAATTTATCGCTTGAGCGAAAATAAATAGTCCAGAGAGCACTCCTGCTCCATGGCCATTTTCGTCTGACCCAAAATATTTTCACTTGGGCGAGAATACCTTCTCGCTTAGGCAAAAGATTTCTCGCCTGGGCGACCGTACCCTTGCTTGGGTGAAACTACTTTCTCGCCTAGGCGAGACACTTCTCGCCTGGGCGAAAACAGTCCAGAGAGCACAGTTGCTCCTCAAAACCATTCTCGCCTGAACAAGATGTTGCCGCCTGGGCAAAATATGCAGAAAATAGCAACATATCAAATAATTCATGTAGTTTTTACTACCACAAAGCTACTACACATGCCTCAGATGACTAACTTAACCAAAAATTCAACTTGCATTCCATGAATTTCCACATACTCATCATGCATACAAGAATGAATAAACAATCAAAACTCAATTTAAGCTTCATACCAGCATAGAAACCATCACAAATGTATTTTCACAGACACACTTTCATAAAACCCTAACTCACAAACAAACTGGACTCAAACAACATGTAAGTCAGATTTTCTTACCTGAGTTGTAATGAAAATCCACTCTAATAGTCTCAACCGCCTAAGGTCCTCAAGGACTCGAATCTGCATCAAATGACATCTGATCAACGATCAGACTAAAACACTAGGGGAACTGAGCTCACAAAGGCATTGTTTGATACCTTAGAGGCCACATGCAAGCTCGAAAAGGCAGAGGAAAACGAAAACCTAAAACTGACTCTAAGGAAAGAGGGTAGAAAACAAAGTTAATCTAACAGAGATTTTAATCGGTAGACTTGCTCTATTCTCCACCACGAGTCCAACGGGCTCGAGAAACTGATGAGGTACGGAAACAAATGCTTAGAGAGAAGTCAGAGAAGAAAAAGATGATGACTCAAATGGAAATGAAACTTGACTACTTACTTTTTTTATAAATAATTTTTTCTATAAATATATATTTCAGTTTAATAATATAAAATCAAATATACATTCCACTTTTACCATTTTACCACTTATACGGTGATGAAAAATTTTCTAAATTTTTATTTGTTTTTTTAATGTATCATCAAATTAATTAATTTCACTTTCTCATTCAAAGTAATATAGTTATAAAATAAAATGGGTTATATTTTGGTAAAATTGATTTAAAAGTAAAATATATATGATTGTTCTTAAGACGTGGAAAATAATATTAAACTGGAGTAATTATAGAACTGAAGTAACATTGGTTACTGTTTAAAATTAAAAAATTTAAATATATTATTGTTCTTATATAAAAAATGAATTATAGAACAAATTTAAAAGTCAGAGTAGACAGTACTTTTTAAGAAATCAGACAAAGAAATGATTGACCCCTTTCAAGTTCGGAATAAGGAAATATGCTAATAAATGTTTATAATGATTTGCTCACGTGTTTTTTGTTAGTTTTTCATGAAGAGTAGTGTGTCGGTACAGATAACGGGTAGGAAACCTGTGGTTGTCCACACAACAAGTGAAACGTTTTTGAAATTTTCAATAAAACAATTTTTACTCGATATGTGTAAAAATAAACTTCTTTATTTAGTTCTCTATTTTTTACTGCATATCTTCTTAATTTTTAATGTTTCATGTTTCAAACGAATTCATTTCCTCTTAACATGTTTGATGTTTTATAAATATAATAACAAATATTTCATTCATCACTCTCGTAACAAAATACAACTTCATATCATTAATTTTTTTAGATATGATATATGAAAATTAATTTGCTTTTTTTTTTTTTAAGTAATTGTTTAAGTAAAAAATAATAAAGCTAAAGTCAACTAAAAATCATAAACCATACATGATAAATTTGCAGAAAGAAGAAACCATCACCAATGTTCTGAAAAACATCAGCTCTTTCCAAAAATAAATAACGCAAGTTTAGTTGCAGTAGAATACAAGATGAAAAATAAATAACTTAAGAAACTAAAATACAAGTGATGAATGCAAAGATGGATAAAATAACTTTAAAATAGAAATGATAAAGTTAAAATAATATATAAATATTTTATTATCAAAATAAAAAATATATATAAACAGGAACTATAATATTAATATTGAATTATTAATTATTTTAATCTTATATCTTTTAACATCATTAATATTGGACTATTTGTTTCTAATTCATAATTAGTTCTTGGAGCAACTTAAAGTAATCCTTAAGTAAAATTATATTCATCTTTTATGTGTGATTTATAAGAGATTGTTTTAAAAAGTTTATAAATTTATTATTCTTTATTTTCGATAATTATATTAACATACGTTGTTTATATACTTCATATTTTTTTAACTATGGATATTGATGGATTATGTAAAGAGTTTTCTATTTTTGTAATTTTGTAATTTTTTTCTTTATTATTATCATTTACATTAGAAGCTAAAGCTTGTTATGGCGGGTTTCTAATTAGTATTTATTTATTTTTGTTTGTCAATCTTAAATCACTTAAAGTTTTAAGAAAACTTAGTATTTTAATTTTTTTTTCTGAATTCCACATTATGGAACTACTTTTGACTACCAAATTAAGCTTTACGATCAAGACCTAAACACTTTTCAGTGTAAAACTAGAACCTTTAAAAGTAAGAACTACAATCTTATTATCTCAAGAGGTTTAGTTTAAGATAGGAATCAAAATAGTTATTGATTATTATTTAAGAACAAAATGAGTTAGTTCTTCTAATCGTTGTTTTAAATGTTTAATATTCTTTTTGTACTTCATTAAATTCGAAGCATAAAATAAGGAATCTTCTAAGATTAAATTTTTTATTATATTTCTTAATAAGTTTGGTAATTTATATAATTGAGTTTGGGCTATATCTATAAGTCTTAAAGGGTCTTATAATGAAACTAAAACCTAGTGGTAGTACATTGGGATCGTTAACTCAAACAAAATATTCATCGTTCATTCTATTCTATCATAGAAAAACCAAATATAAAAACAGTCTCACAACTATTGACAATGTAGGATTATATAAATATTGAAGAAAAGTCAAGCCTAATACATTCAGGTAAAATAGAATATCAAATAAACTCAACTATATTTTTTTACACTTAAATTAGTCAATTTATCATCCTCCCTAATGACATGAGTCACTCTAAAATCTATAGTAACACAAATCTGAAAACACTTATGTCATCGAATTTTAAGAGATTAAGGAATGATATGAATTGAATCAAAAGCTTGACAAAGCAAAAAAGAGTCACACTCCAACCAAAGTTTTTTAAAACTTTTCAATTGAACATATTCAATAACAAAAATAGACACATATGACCTTAGAATAAAGTGCATGTTAAATATTCAAGAAATAGAAAAAATTACTCACATATTTCTTAATGCCATGGAAAATACAATACAAAATCAAGAATATTTATTGAAGGTCTATTAATGTTAATTAAAATTTGTTGGTAATTTGATATGTTAGTTAAACAATTTTATAATAATAATAATAATAATGGATAAATAATAATAATAAAATAACTATTATAATAACAATAAGAATAATATTTATTATGAAAATAATAATAAGAATAATAATAATATTATTATTATTATGACAAAAAAATTTATTTAATATAATAGTTATATATTATATGTATACTTATAAGACTTAGATTCAATTCCCAATAACATGAATAGAAATAATATTCTTAATACTTATCTATGAATTAAGAAAAATTTACAAATTCAATATTTAAATATAGATTTTCAACTCATGAGAAATCTATCTATTACAATTAGAATAACCAATCATATTATCATTAATTAGAACAAGAAAAACACACTACAAATATAACATGAGAATTTATAAAAGTAGGGTGAAAATAAAAATGATACTGCACTTGTTGAAAAAAAACTCAACTAAAAATCTCAAAAGCCTTAGAAATTCGAATTTTAGTAGCAACATTTATGTTGTTCTAAAATAGTGCTTATTTAAAATAAGAATCATTAAGCAAATTTGAAAATGAGATAACGCAGTACTTTCCAGAAATTGAGAAAATGATGATGGGTAAGATATTATGAGTGAGATATTTGTTTTTTTACCTGATTGTACTTTTATCTTCTTTTGGCGTCGGCATCTGTCAGCACTGAAATAGGAAAAAGCTGTAAATCACGAGTGCTTTTGCTTTTGTGGTAGGCAAGCACCCCACATGCATGATTTTGACGAGTGATGGCCACTAGCAGTGGATGTTACCTCCTACGTGGGAAACGTGTGCATTATCCCCATCCCATTCTTCTTTAAAATGAGAGGAATGAGAACCGTGTTGCTGTATCTCTGCAACTCAACTTCTGCCTTCACATTCATAAGCAAAATGCGAAACCTCTTAATGCTGTTGGGACTATGTGTCCTAGTGCTGTCCCCATTTCCAGTTGCATTCTCTGAGCGGTGCCACCCACAGGACAAGAAGGTGCTCCTTCAATTCAAGAAGGAACTCAACAACCCTTATTTGTTGGCCTCTTGGGACCCTAAAGAGGATTGCTGCGACTGGTACTGTGTTAGCTGTGACGAACAAACCAACCGTATCTCCGATGTATTTCTACAATCCTCCGTTCCAGATCCCGACGTCTCCGGCCAAATACCACCCTCTGTGGGTGACCTCCCTTACCTTCAGTCCCTCACCTTCCACCACTTCCCCAACCTTGTCGGCCCAATTCAGCCCACCATCGCCAAACTCACCAAACTAAAAAGTCTCTTTATCACCAACACTGTTATCTCAGGCCCAATACCTGACTTTCTGGCCCAGCTCAAGAACCTCGAGTTGATCAAACTTTCCTTTAACAGCCTCTCCGGCTCCATTCCCAGCTCGCTTTCCCAACTGCCTAATCTCGGGTCTCTACAGTTGGACCGGAACAAACTCACGGGCCCAATCCCGGCCTCGTTTGGGTCCTTCAAGAAGCCCGGCCCAGATCTCATCCTCTCTCACAACCAACTCTCCGGGCCCATTCCCGCTTCTTTGGGCAACCTCGATCCCGACAGAATAGACTTCTCGAGGAACAAGCTGGAAGGTGATGCTTCCGTGCTTTTCGGGAGCAAGAAAAAGACGCAGATACTTGACCTCTCCAGGAACTCGTTCTCCTTTGATCTATCTCCTTTGACGTTTCCCAAGAAAACCTTGATTTGGTTGGATCTCAATCACAATAAGATTTATGGCACCCTTCCGGTGGCATTGACCAAAGTGGAAAATTTGCAGCAGTTCAACGTCAGTTATAATCCTCAGTTGAAGGGCCAAATACCGCAGGGTGGGGAATTGCATAGATTCGATAAATACGCTTTTTTTCACACTAAGTTATGTGGCTCTCCACTTCCGCCCTGCCCCCATTAGATTCCTTCAAGTCTGAAAAACATAAGTGATATATTTTCACACTAAGTTCTGTGGCTCTCTACTTCCTTCCTGCAAGAAAAAGTTATGCCAGGGATTCGTTTCAGTTTGAATAAAGAGAGTTTTCTGTTTTCACACTGATTTCAAGTTTCTGTTTGAGCTTTTTTAGGACACAAATGTGTTCAGTATTGAGAAATAAAACTATGTTTCTCGTAGTAATTTTATTCGTCTCAAAACTAGAAGGTATTATAGTTATTATCAATCGTTTTATAAAAAGGTTAGAGGTTCAAAACACCGGAAAGAGATAAAGGAAATGTAAAGATAGAAAGGAAAAACATACTTGGAATGATTTTGCTGTTATTAGGTTACTATGGTCGGTGAATGAAGTAAGTGACATCATTCTAATGTGTAAGCACCAAGAAAGTCACAATCATTCTAGTGTGTAAGCATCATTTTGATTTTCACAATATACTTCTTCACTTTAATCTTTTGTTAGGGATTTAAAACACTAAAGATTATTGGGAGTGAGAAATGAGTTTGTTTAGATTATGGAAAAGAAGATAAATGATAGACATTATTGATATTTCAATTTTTTTAAGTAATAAAATTATAAGATTACAAATTTATTTTTATAATTAAAAATAATTAAAAATAAAATATGATTAATTTGTTGAGTGTGATGATAATTTTTTAAAAATCTATAAAAATATGTAATTATAAATTTATTTTGAAAGTTAAAATTAATTTTTATTAAAATATAATTAATTTGTTGAATTATTAATTAATTTTTTATTAATAAAATTGTAAGATTAGAATTTTCATGATATGCTTGAAATTAATTTGAAATGAAATGTAATTAATTATGTGTAAATGACACTACATGATATTAGAAAAGTATTTCCAATATAATTTATCAAGTTAGTTCAATAAAAAAATTAGAAGTTCATACATTATTGACACATGCAAATTTGTTGAAATTATATTTTTAAAAACTAGAAATAAAAATAATTTTAAAAAATGTAAACAAAATTATAAATTTTATAGCATTGATAAAAAAATCAATATTATTAAACTAAAAGGTTACATTAAAGTAATAGAACATATAATAATAATTAATTAAATTCATATAATATCATTACAAATTCCTAAATAAATAAAAATAATAAATAAGTACATTTTTAAATTAAAGGAAATCATAAATAAATTTAATTTCTAAATAAATATATTTTTATAGATATACAAATACTAAATTCCTTTTTACTTAAATATGATGTTTTCATATTTCAATAAAAAAGAAATAATTAATCCCTTATAGATATACAAATGCAAATAAGTTTTGGGAAATCAGCAAAAGAAATGATTGATCCCTTTCAAGTTACGAATAAGGAAATATACCAATAAATATTTATAATGATTTGCTCAAGTTTTTCTTTAGTTTTTCATGAAGAGTAGTGTGTCGGTACAAATATGGGTACGAAAGTTGTGGGATAATTGCTGTCTGTACCATGTAAAATACTTTTTTGTATTTAAATTTTTTTAATATGTTAATAATATTTTTATAATTTTTATTTTAAAATTTATGTATTAAATAATTTTTTTTATTAACAGAAACATCTCTGTTATAGTTTTTTTTAACAATAATAAAAAGAATATAAGATGTTGTTAAAATATTTACAACTTAATAGGATTCATTTTAAAGGTTCAATTTAATATTTTAAATATTTAGTTTTGTGATAACTAATTCAATATTACTTGATATTTATTAGATTTTTTTTATTATTTATTAAGAAAGTTTGTTAATATTTATTAAAAAAGAGATAAGTTAATAACTTTTTACTTTATTTACTTATATATGTAGGTGACTTAATATGAGAAAGAGATAAATTATTTATAAATAAATTTTAAAATAAAAATAATAAGTATATTGTTGGCATATTAAGAATTTGTTAAATATAGAAAACATTTTGTATCATGCAAGAAAGCAACTTTCTATATTTAACATTTTGTATCATGAAAAAATTTTATAGCATTTGCAATCAACCCTTATAAATAAACAAAATATATATTCCAAATTATAAAATATTTAATACATTGAAAGATAAATAAAAGAAGGAAAGAAGAAAAGAAGAAAAGTAAAGAAGAACAATTTTTTTTTTAATTTTTTAATTTTTTTAGCTTTGGCGAAAATCCACCTCCCAAGCTAGAAGTAAGTCGCTTGAGCGATAACAGTGTAGAGAGCACTCCTAATTTTCGCCTAAGCGAAACCACTCTCGCTTGAGCGAAAACACTCCAAAGAGCATCTTATTTTGTTTACGAAGGGCTCGCTCAGGTGAGCTTTATCTCGCTCGGGCGAGACTTACAGAGTGAACTTTTCTGCAAAAGTCGCTTGAGCGAGATTCTTCTGCTTGAGCGAGATTTTTCTGCTTGAGCGAATCTATCTAAAAATATTCTCAATTAAACTAACTTCTGTCTGTTAAGTATTACCATCCATTTAAGGTTCAGAATACTACATAAAGTATTCAGGTACATCAAACTTACTACGACTATATACATGACAAAAAGAGTGACCATTACAAGGTCATCAAGTCTTTAACTACATCAAAACATATATACAAGTATATACAAGATAAAAGGAACATCAGTTTAAGAGCATATCATCTTTAAGGTGCTCCAAGACCTACATCTGCACCTGCTCGTGTACATAGTACAGTCATCGCAGTTCATACAACAACATGAAAAACAAGGATAAGCTAGTAAACTTAAAAGTTTATAACATACTAACTACATGCAAATAGAACAGAGTATCTCAGTCATAAGAACAGAGTATCTCAGTCATAAGAATTTCTTTAAAGTCTAGCATATCAAGTTTCAATGCAAGTTTTCCTTTTTCATTTCAAGTACTCATATCAAACATCATACATAAAGGTCTCACATGGACCACATCAATACATATAGGTCATACATAGACCCATCATCTTCCTGAAGACCCATTAAGTATGCCCTACCAGAGACTAACATCTAATCCAATACCCAAGACTTAGATTCAGCGAGTCTAAGAGAAAAGACTAATCCAATACCCAAGACTTAGACTACCTGCAAATCTAAGAGAAATGACTAATCCAATACCCAGGATTTAGACTGCCATTCGAATCTAAGAGAAAGGATCAGAGTAAGCTCAAACATCCAATACCGAGTCTCACCAGCGGTCCCGGTGTGTATGAACTCCCTCACAGCTTCTCACCACCTGATATCTTAGTCT
>Ga0209489_102221_pt1 | contig 39720 bp, 23 predicted proteins | sample SiratrowhiteBW_FD_187527 | JGI IMG/M metagenome (GOLD analysis project Ga0209489, IMG submission 187527) | Root nodule microbial communities of legume samples collected from California, USA - Siratro white BW (SPAdes) (version 2) | ecosystem: Host-associated > Plants > Roots > Nodule | place...
TGGTGAACAACTTATAGAATATTCTGGTTGAAATTCCATTTATAAATTCAATTATCATTGTTATTTTTTTTACCAATCACAAAGTAAATTAATATCTTACGCTATGTTGCAGTTACATAAAAAAAAAAAACATAATGCTTGAAAAAAGTAAAGAAAAAACATATTTCAGAATGTATATTTGAAATACATCTATATTCTGAATTACATATTTTGAAATATAAAAAATTATGTACAATTTAAAATACATTTTACGTTTCAAATTATATAATGCAGAAGATTTCTAAATTATAAATCTAAAACTAAAACTGAAAAAACTCATAAAAAACACAATCCACAACATCCATCTTCCACCACTAACAAACAAAACTACCACCCACGAACCACCACATAGTTCAAAACATAATAAATTATGAATGTCTAATTTTTTTTTTCAGAAGGGTAACATTGATATTTTGAAAAGTACGGGAGTGCAGATGGAAAACACGGGGTGTAGGAACAATTTGCCTGAAAACTAAAGACTCCGCTACCTGTTGGGCTTCTTATCACTCACCTACCAATGCCGAATGTCAAGTGGGGAATTACCTTTTCCACCCATAATTATTTCCTGCACTTATTGAGAATGATTTTTCAGAATGGAAATGTGGAGGCTTTGATGTGATTGTGCTAGCAACACGCTGTTTCTTACTCACTGGTTGACTGAACGTCTTCTATTAGAAATAAACTGAAATATTATTAAAAAACTCGTTAGATAAAGCATTTTAAAAGGTTTTAAATTTGTTTGTTTTCAACTGTTTCGGAACTTATTTCGTAATAAGAAATTTGATTATAAGATGAATAATCTAGTAAAAAATGTATAATTTTCAAAATAATTGTAAAACAGATTGCATTTTCTGAAATATATAAGAATTCCAAAAGATTACTTTCCATATTCCAGTACAGCGAGGCAGTGCATAAGAAATTTTGAAGGTGTGCGAAGTAATTACCTATCAAGTTTTTGGACCAAAGTGGATTTGGTCTGGGCTGAGGCCATTTCTCTTGGGCGGCCTATGAGAAAGAGAAAGTATTTTTCCAAACAAATTTTAGGGTATGAGTATTGACGACCATTTTTCATTTAATTTGAATGGGTCAGCGGATATTGGAGGCGAAAAAGGTTAGGAATATTTGAAAGGGGAAAGGTTTATTGAAAATGATTTAAATATAATTGTATGTAAAAATTTGAAACGAGAGGGTATTCTCGTAAATTGAAGGAGATATTGGCGCAGAAGAAGAAGGGATAGAGAGAGTGTGGGAGTGTATTATCTTGTTTGTTTCTCTCTTTGGTGTCTCTGGGTAGATAGTGTGGCTATGGCGGTACCTATGTCTCTGTCTTTTGGGCTCTTGTCTTCCTCCGTTCTCCCTCCAGAAGGCCACACTCCGAGCTTTGCGAGGCCTTGGCGTTCTGGTTCTGCTTCTGGATTGCGCATGGTGCGAACCGTTACCTCTTGCACGGTCTCTCACTCCGAGCAAGGAACCCGCAAAATCCGTGGCATCATGAAACCCCGCAGAGTGACCCCTGAGATGGCAGCCCTGGTGGGCGTTCAAGAGATTGCCAGAACCCAAGCCCTCAAACTCATTTGGGCTTATATCAAGGAAAACAATCTCCAGGTCCCCAACTTCCCTCCTTTTCCAAATACCTAATCTCTTCTATTCTATTCTTCCATGTCAATTTTTTTCCTTATTGTTAACCAACACAGGCTCTTCTCATAGGGTTTGCTTCATTTTTTTAAAGGGGATTTTATCATTTCATTTCCACCACACCAATCTCTCTGTTCATTGTGTTTAACCTCATTCTACGAACATTATCTTCGCACTAACTCCATTACTTAATAGTTTGGTGTTGCGTTACAGTATGTTATTCTGTTTCTATCTTGCATTCCAAAAATAGATTCAGCAACACGTCTCGTTATGAGCTTGGATTAGTTTGAACTGAATTGTACTTGTTATTCTGATAGGACCCTGAAGACAAGAGGACTATAAATTGTGATGAGAAGCTGAAGAAGATATTTGAAGGGAGAGATCAAGTTGGTATGCTAGATGTTGCTCGCTTGATTAGCCCTCACTTCCTTAAAACTGAGGTTTAAGTTTTTGTATGAAGGTCGCGCGTTGGTGTTGGTGTATTCAACAATTATATTTGGGAGTATTTTGTCCTGCGTCAAAGTAGCGTTTACTTTTTTTAGTACTTGAAATGCAGAACGAGCATTGTTGAAGAGTTCGTTTTGATTGGTGTAGTCTCTTCAGCAAGCGTTAGTGCTTAGCTATTAGGTTTCTATTTGACATCTTCAATGCTATGCTTCTATGTTCTTATAATTATTCTGCTGTTCCTCTCTGCTTATTTAGAACTGTTTACCGCTTGTACTGCTTTCACAACGTTGAAAGATGGATGCGTTAATTCCAAGTTCCGAACTAGTGCAATGTGCACTATTGTTGGCGATCTTCCGTTGCGTTACAACGGTGCATTGTAACCTTTTCTGGTGCTTATTTTATTATGATAACGTTGTTAACGAAGCGACAAAGAAAAAATGGTCAAAATGTGAGTTCGAGAAGGGTGAACCTTAGTGTTTTAAATTGGAAGACTGAAAGACAGATAATTCGTTTTGAATGCCTCCTCCTCTGTCTCAACCTGTTGTTGGTAAGGTATTCAGATATTGCACAGATTGTTCTCACTAATAATCATGGTTGCATCGGTGAACTTAAACAATATAATTTTTATGTTCGGGACTGACTTCGCCCACTTAAGGGCATGACAAGTTACAGCTTAGCCAAGACGAAAACTTACACTGATACTTTTAAATATTCGACAATATGATTGTTCTTTCTGATATTCAAAGCGGATTCAATAGGGCTATACCTTTTCTTGTCCTTTTAACAATATACTAGCTATGAAATTGAAATCCAAACATGGTTGACAAACGGATTATTGCTATTAGGTTTCTTTTTTCTCGAGGAGAAGAAGATCCTACTTCTGGTAACAAAAGGTTTATAATAATTCACATAAATAGATCCCGATTATTCTGATTAATATTCTGAAGTTCGCGTAAGAAGGTTGAAAGAGGGGCATAAGGCCGAACCTCTTGTCTTACTTTTGTCTTCTTGTCTAATGCAATGCAATTAGGTTCTTGTCTTTACTTTCCTTTATATTACCCAATGATGAAAAAGAAGATGTTGCTAACTTGAAAGATTCTCTTATTAATTATAGTAAAAAATATTTTAATTAGAATAGTGGTTAGAAATGTAGGGAACATGAATTGTAATTTGTTATTTATTTGGGTTAAGGTTCGGAAGTTAAGGTTAATGTGTGAGGGGATGTTGGAGTTGGGCCTGCGTGCATTTCTAGCCAGATATGGTATAAGTGTGAAGCTAGACGGGACACGTGTTGAGGAAAACTTTGGCATAAAATATCCCAGCTTCTCATGCCAATTCCTCACACACACAGACACAGGTAGTGAGAGGATGGGGATGATCGAAAAGGTGGCTCTTCCTCTGCTCCTCCCAAACCCACCCCCACCGTCGCCCCCTTCTTCCAAACCCAACTCTGTTGGAATGATGACCCCTGGCCCTACTCCTACCCCTACCCCTACACCTACTCCAACCTCAGCACCGCCAATGACCACCCTTATCCATGACCTCAATACCAGTTCCGGTTCTCGTTCCCGACACCGCGTAGCTCTGGGGAAGTCCTTCGACCCCAACCGCGGCAAGCCATGGTCTCCTCACGGCCTTTCTCCTTCAGGTCAGCAAATTCTACGGACCTTAATTCATTCTGATTCTGATACCAATTCCAATTCTATTTCCACTCACTTAGATAATATTCTGCGTCCTCTTCTGGACCAACCTAATCCCGCTTCCGATATATTGGGGATAATCAAGGCCTTAGGCTTTAACAACAAATGCGACCTTGCCTTCGCCGTCTTCCAATGGGTTCGAACCACCCACCACTCCGTTCCACTTTTCACCACTTCTGCAATCACCGTTATCTTCAAAATTCTCGGAAAAGCAGGGCGGGTCTCCTCCGCCGCTTCCCTGCTCCTCGCTCTCCAAAACGACGGCGTTCACATTGACGTCTATGCCTACACCTGTTTGATAAATGCCTATTCCAGCAGTGGCAGGTACAGGGACGCCGTTAACCTCTTCAACAAGATGCAACAAGACGGCTGCAATCCCACTCTCATCACTTACAACGTCGTTCTCAATGTGTACGGCAAAATGGGCATGCCTTGGTCTAACGTCACGGCCCTCGTTGACTCCATGAAGTCTCGCGGGGTTGCCCCCGACCTCTACACTTACAATACGCTTATTAGTTGCTGTCGCCGTGGTTCTCTCTACGAAGAAGCTGTTCATCTCTTTGAGCAGATGAAGCTGGAGGGTTTCACCCCTGACAAGGTTACCTATAATGCTTTATTGGATGTTTTTGGAAAGTCCAGACGCCCCAAAGAGGCTATGCAGGTCCTCAGAGAGATGGAAGCCAATGGCTTTTCTCCCACCATTGTTACTTACAATTCCCTGATATCTGCTTGTGCTAAAGGTGGTTTGTTGGAGGAGGCACTCCAGCTTAAAACCCAAATGCTGGACAAGGGCATTCAGCCTGACGTCTTTACCTACACCACCCTTTTGTCCGGATTTGAGAAGGCCGGAAAAGATGAGTTTGCCATCCAAGTTTTTGAAGAAATGAGATCGGTGGGATGCAAGCCTAATATTTGTACCTTCAATGCCCTTATTAAGATGCATGGCAACCGGGGAAAGTTTGTCGAAATGATGAAAGTTTTTGACGAGATCAAGGTGTGCAATTGTTCCCCTGATATTGTTACTTGGAACACCCTTCTGGCTGTGTTTGGACAAAATGGAATGCACTCCCAGGTGTCTGGAATATTTAAAGAAATGAAGAGAGCAGGGTTTGTGCCCGAGAGGGATACTTTCAACACTCTGATTAGTGCCTACAGCAGATGTGGTTCCTTTGACCAGGCAATGGCCGTTTACAAGAGCATGCTCGAAGCTGGAGTGGTGCCGGATCTTTCTACCTACAATGCTGTTTTAGCAGCATTGGCCCGAGGAGGGCTCTGGGAACAATCTGAGAAAGTCCTTGCTGAAATGAAGGACGGACGGTGTAAACCTAGTGAGACGTCATATTCTTCTTTGCTTCATGCTTATGCCAATGCTAAGGAGATTGAAAGGATGAATGCTTTTGCCGAGGAGATATACTCCGGCTCTATTGAAACGCATCCTGTTCTTTTGAAGACCCTTGTTCTAGTAAACAGCAAGAGTGATCTTCTGATGGACACAGAACGTGCCTTTTTGGAATTAAGGAGAAGAGGAATTTCGCTTGACATTACTACTCTGAATGCAATGCTTTCGATATATGGGAGGAAGCAGATGGTGGCCAAAGCCAACGAGATTCTGAACTTCATGCATGACAGGGGATTTTCTCCGAGTTTGACTACATATAATAGTTTGATGTATATGCACAGCCGTTCTGAAAACTTTCACAAATCAGAAGAAATCTTGAGGGAAGTTCTGGAGAAAGGTATGAAACCTGATAGAATTTCATACAATACTGTTATTTATGCATATTGCAGAAATGGTAGGATGAAGGAGGCTACGCGAATATTTTCTGAAATGAAAGACTCCGCACTTCTTCCTGATGTCGTAACTTACAACACATTTATTGCAACTTATGCTGCTGACTCGATGTTTGCTGAAGCTATTGATGTAGTTCGATACATGATCAAGCAGGGATGTAAACCGGACCAGAATACTTATAACTCCATTGTTGATTGGTATTGTAAGCTCAACCGTCGGGATGAGGCCAACAGTTTTGTTAAAAGCCTTCGTGATATTGACCCACATGTTTCCAAGGAGGAGGAAATCAGGTTACTTGAGAGAATAGTAAAAATGTGGCCATAAGGTTTTTTCATGACTCTGCTATTCTGAAATCTAAAGTGTTTTCGACCTCTTGTTTTCAGATGCCCTTAGTCTCTGCTTCCTCCTTGGTTGATATGTTATATAATATTGGGAATGGGGCTGGGATTCACCGCGTGTAGTTCTAAATGACGGTGATCCTTTAGTGGGGTTTATCTGCAGAAAAAGGTAGCAGTATGTCTCCGCATCGATGCTTGCAGGTGTGGTTGGTTGTATAGAAAGATGGAAATTTAGGAATAGTAAGAGAAGGAGGAGTGGTAGGGGTTTGAATGTCTAAACCATGTAGCATTAACTATATAGCAACGTCCATGAAGAAAAATAACTCGTGAAAGCAACGCTTTTGGTATATAGGTTCACTTTGTAACACTATTTCGTGTTTGATATGTTGTGGAGTGCATCCTTCCTTAGCAAAAAAAAATTGAGTTTTATGTTTTTTGTTTTGAGAGCTCTGTCATAGATCATTCCTGCAGATAGGAGCGCTATCTGTTTGAAGTGCAAACATACTGTTGAAAGCTATAACGACCTGTAATATTACTAAGTTCTGGTTTTGGCTTGTATTTATGTTTCTCTCCCACTGATTCCGGCAAATTCTCAATCATTAATGCTTTTTTCCACACAACTCTAGATTTCGAAAGGACTTTTGAGATACATTGTTTTCACGATGAAACTGATTCTCGATGGAGTTGCATGAAAATTTAGTCTCGTTTTAATCCAGTATACCTATTAATATATTTCATAATCCTAGGAATATGGTGATAATATTTCTTGTTGGATTTGAACAATTCTGTCTCTTGAAACTAACTTTTGATACTCGTGGCACGATTTCAATCTTGGTAATGAGAGATATATGGTAAAGTTTGGCTTCAGTTAAAACTATTGTCATGATACTGCATAAGATACAGTACAGTATATCTTTCTCCGTTGAGCCAACGTTTAGGGGGTGAGTAAAACAACTTGAGTCATAAATATTCATGATGGTAAAGTAAATAGTAGTTTGGTGATCTGATGAGGCATGGCATCAATATGAGGTATTAATTTGGAAAGGAATTTGACAGGGATATCTTTGGTTTGGCCAAACTGCCTCTTGCCATGAACTGCAACTGAACCTCAAACTGGTATCTTTGTTTTGTCCAGAAACCCTGAACCAAGCCTTCGCTGATGGCTATTAATGATCTCCCTAAGTAGAGAGAACAGGTCCTGTAGTACTAGCAATGCGATAGTGCATGCAAAAGCACAAATGCAGGTGTGTGTGCCCGTGAGGGGTTTCTGTTAAGGGAAAATGTTCCCACTAATGGATTAAAGGAGTGTCTAATTTTTCTCCAAAAACAACAAAAAATGAAGATGCATTTAGTTCTGAACTGTTCTTCTGTCTAATTGTCTAGGAGAATAGGGAAGATATGTAGTATATAGAGAGGTCATATTTGCTACACTTTTTACCCAGTAAATGTCATTTGTCTTTGAGCAAATTAAAGTGCGTATGGGAATAAACACCATGGATCCAAACTATATTTTGTTGTAAATGATCATACATGGCACATCCATTAAATATATACAGACAAATTATAACATATAATTGAAAATTCCACTTAAGTAAGTCAACTTTTGTAAAATTAAATTATATTTATCACTTTATCAAACAAAAAAATAGAAAGACATTTTGACACTTGAGTTATTGAGACTTCATCAGTATTTTCATTTATCTTTTCGTATTACAACATCACATTAGTTTAAATTAATTTCTACTCTTATCATTTGAAACATATCTTTAATTTTTCAAATAATTTTAAAATTAAAAGATTTTTTTGTTATTGATGCATTATTATTAAGTGGTTGGAATCTAAGATAGAAGACTAAATACAATCTAACATTATATTCAAATAATAGAGAAAACATTTAAGATCATTCTTACGAATCTGAAAATAAAACAAAAGTATTTTTCTTTTATTTCTTTACTCTTCTAAATTTGTAATTAAGTATAGGTAATTGGACAATAAAATCTAAGTTATTATAAAAATCTACAATATGTAACTATCATTCACAAAAGTAGATTAATAAACACACATCAATTATTATCTTTCGTAAATTAGCAACATACATTTCAATAATTTATATGCAATCTTGATTCCACATAATAAAATTAAAATTAGTAATATGTTTGAAGTTACACATTTTAATTTCCAACATGTACCCACAACACAAAAGTCAAAAATAAATTTATTGCATAATATAGCAAGAAAACAAATAAATTAAGTAGGGAAATAAATTAACTAATACAATATATAATCAAATTCGTCGTATCTTTTATAATTGAAATTGAAATCACCGATCTTATCAAATTTTCTCTTTAAAAGGGCTTTAAATCAAAATAACTTTACCTATCATTTTCCAAATTGAACTTTACCATAGTTTCGACAACCACATAACATATTTATCATCACAAATAAGTCAAAACAGAAAGTCAAATATGTAGAATTGACATTTCATATCCATAATAATATTTAATTCTATACATATGTCTTATGTAATTAATCTTACTAATATTCTTAACATCAACTTCAAATATAAATATTTATTTATCTTTATAATGTGATCTTGCAACAGACTCATCTCGCATGAAATTTTTTTTAAAAATATCATTTAAATAATTATTAATTTAGTATAATTATGGCTTATTATTTACTCAATTTAAATTATGCCAAATAAATAAAGAAAATAAATATTACATACTACATAAATTTTCCTTAATTTTTTTTTTTTTGTATCTACTACATCATCATTGCTCAACAATTTAGAATTATCACATGAATTATCTATAGAAATCAAACATGATCCTAAAAGTTTAAATTAATCAACCCCAATTATTTTCGATGCACAAGTAACAAAAATATTTAAAATAAAAAAGTTACTTAAAGTATTGTGTTACTTGTTGCAAACTTAAACTTTCCTTGTATCTGAATTTGAATTATGTTTTTCCTTTCGATAAATTAAAATTCTGTTTTGCATAGGTATCTCACCCACCACTACATTAAGAAATAATTTAACAGAGTATAACAATAACTAATTTTATAGCCTTTACCCAGTGAAATCAAAAATATACATTACTCTTATTCACTTAGATGTATTGCATTAAAGACAACCCTTTTTCAATTATAATATACTTTAAATACTATAATTAATATTGTACAGTACTCTAATTAATTCTCATAGTCCAATATTAACATTGCCAACTTCTTCGTCCTAGACAAACTAAATTTTGTGATCTAAACTTGTAAACATTAATTATTAAAGGTGTTAATCAATTGATGTTAACTATCATATTAAAAAGGTGGATAAATAAATTTAGTGAAGAGTGTCCTACACTGGTTTAATATTATGAAAACTCATTATTATTTCTATAAATAAAAAAAAGTATTATTCACATATTAATCTTTTTACTCTTTATTTATATATTTAGTAATTTGATTGTCGGAATATTTTTTACAGATATTCGAACAAAATATAATATGTGAAGTCATTCCCATAACAGATATTGGTTCAAGATTTACTTCTTAAACCAATAAAAATATAATTATTTTAATAATTAAAATACAAAAAGTAATTTTAACAAATCCACAATGTCATATGATTTTTAAAACTAAAATAAAACACAAATTTATAAATTCTTAGTATTTAAAATACACATAAAAGCTAAAATATGTATATTTTACTTAAATTGAAATTTCAAAAATAAACAATAATATAAAATGTGTATATCATACTTAAATGGAAATTTCAATAATGAAAATCAACTATACCTTATTGATATTTTATTTTGTATTTAATATTGTTTGGAGAGAGAAGACTGAAAAAGAATAATAGATAAATTATTTAAAATTATATTAAAAATAAAAAAATGTTCCCTAATTTGAGTGAAGAAACCTTAAACCAATATTAAATAAAAAAGATAAAATATTAACATCATAAATGTATGAAAATTAATATTAAAAATAACTTCCTCTGTTTGTATATAATAGTTACTTTTTTAAGAAAAATATTCCTTTGTTATATATTATTTTTTAAATTTTAAGGTAACATATTTTTTTTTCCAATTATACTTTTATTTCCATTTTTATTATGCGTTGAAAATTATTTAAAGAGAGAAAAACGAAAAGGTATAAATATAATATATAACTTATTTAAAATTTGTATTAAAAATACAAAATTAAATTAAATAACTATTTATGTAGAAACATACAATATATCTATCTGCCTCATCAATGACCTTTAAATTCTTTCGTCACTATTCATTAATAGAAATAATAAATACTAGCAATATTTAATAAAAAAAAAGTATTGTAATAATAAGTATAAATATGTTAGAAAGCACATTTAGAAATGCATAGAAAGTGAATGTTGAATTTGGCTATGAATGAAGTCACAGATAGGAAAAATGTCTGGTTTGGTTTTGCTATCTGTGTTGTTTCTCCTTCTCCAACATCCTCTCCCATCTCTCTCAAACTCTGAAGGTATGAATCTGTGTTCATTCTTTTCGCAATTTTCTTTGGATAAAACAAACGCATTCAGATTGTGTGTTTCAATTATACTTTCATTTGTAGGAGACGCTCTCTATGCTTTCAAACAACGTCTTTTTGATCCCGACAAAGTATTAAATAGTTGGGACCCCACTCTCGCAGATCCATGTACTTGGTTTCATGTTACCTGCGACTCCAACAATCACGTCATTCGCGTGTAAGCTTTTACGTTTTTCATCAGAGTTATTGGGTTTAGGATTTCACTGCTTTCTTACCACGTGTTTGTACTTTGAATTTCAGAGACTTGTTCAATTCTAACCTAGGTGGAACTTTAAGCCCTTCACTTGGCCAGTTACCCTTCCTCCAAGACCTGTATGAATGTTTGGTCTATCTAATTTATTGACATGAGTGAGAGCTGCACAATTTGTGATTAATAAATTCTTCATTGCAGGAACCTGAATCAAAATAAAATATCTGGGAAGATTCCTCAGGAACTTGGAAACTTGGGGAACCTTAAGGGTATGTATTTGTCTCATAACCAATTGGATGGGAACATCCCAGTCTCATTTGGCAAGTTGAAGTCACTTAAATTTCTGTAAGCATGTCTATGTGTTGGATGCCAAAAAACTTATTCTCAACACAAGTTATCAAATCAAATGACGTGTGAAATGTGTTTTATTTTGCCCTTGTATAGATGGCTAAACAACAACCAGTTGACAGGATCCATCCCAAAAGAGGTCATTGATCTTCATCTCCAAGTCCTGTAAGATTCTCTCTCCATACTTTCTTTTATCTTTATTTGTGCTGGAGCAAGGATCTAGAGAAAATACAAAATCAATCTTATTTTCTAATTTTATTATTGATTTATCAACAATTTTGGAACCTCAATTTTGCAGTGACGTGTCTGGTAATCACATCAATACAGATGGCAACTTCCCCAATGAAAAATTAAGGTGTAGTAACCATTATAATTCTTTACAAAGATCATATAACCATGCTTGATATGTATGCCTACCATAATAATTGAATTGGAATGCATTATTAAAGATGAATTTGATTAATATATTTGCAAGAAAAAGGATTACATGGTTACTATACTAATTGAGTTTTTTGTAATGATAATTTTCTTCCTACTGTTAGATTTACTGTATACATTTATCTTTCTTTGCTTTCAGTTTTGAGAATGACAAAGCAGTCTAAGCTGAGAGGAACAGTTACTTGCAAATACAGCAATAAGCTTCATTTAGGCATCAATTAGTACCAGAAATGTATGGCAGTACAAATTTAAACATGTCACACCATACCCAAATGTCGGATACACACACTAAATAAAAGAAAATTGTTATTTATATAAAAACTCATACAACAACACCTTTTGTGTTATCTTTTCATCACATTATTTACTATTCTTTTTAATTGTTAAATTTCTTCTACAAATTGTTTTATGAATAATATTAAATAAAGTAAATTTATGACCTGTCTCACATAATAAATTTATGAAGGGGATAAATGTTAAGTAAACATGTCTCAGTGCTCAAAACATGTTTGTTATTATTACACCAATTAGGTACAAGGCTTTATGGCTGATAAAAAGTGAAACACTTGTTATATATATTCATTCCTACAGAATATTGTAAAATATTGTTCTTTCCCTCCATTCCTTTGGTTGTTAGTCAAATTGTACTCTAATAACTATAACTCAACATACAGTCAATCAAGCAGCGTGGCCAAATTTAAAGTTTATGTATGTGTAAAATTCGTACTTAAGACATAATATATTGATCTATTTAAGAATAATATATGTAATAAGATAAAATAATTTAAAAATAATATTTGTGAAAAAATTTCGTCAATTATGGTACTGATCAAGCAAGACTATCAAAGGAGTGTTTTTTCCTGCATCATCAAGTAATTCTTGGGTCACCTCCAAAATTTATGAAACGGACAAAAATATCCTTAATTTTATATTGTACAGACTATTTTATTCTTACACTCTAATTTTTAGAAATCCTTCTCCTGTTACTTGTCCACTTAAGTAAGTCAACTTTTGTAAAATTATTATATTTATCACTTTGTCAGACAAAAAAATAGGAATAGACATTTTGACACTTGAGTTATTGAGACTTCATCAGTATTTTCATTTATCTTTTCGTATTACAACATCACATTAGTTTAAATTAATTTCTACTCTTATCATTTGAAACATATCTTTAATTTTTCAAATAATTTTAAAATTAAAAGATTTTTTTATTATTGATGCATTATTATTAAAATGGTCGGAGTCCAAGATAGAAGACTAAATACAATCTAACATTATATTCAAATCATAGAGAAAATATTTTGAGATCATTCTTACGAATCTGAAAATAAAACAAAAGTATTTTTCTTTTATTTCCTTACTCGTCTAAATTTGTAATTAAGTATAGGTAATTAGACAATAAAAATGTAGTAATCTTTAACTATGATTCACAAAAGTAGAATTATTATCTTTCGCAAATTAGCAACTTACATTCCAACAATTTATATGCAATCTTGATTCCACATAATAAAATTAAAATTTTATTGCACAGTATAACAATAAAACAAATAAATTTAGTAGGGAACTAAATTAACGAATACAATATATAATCAAACTCATAATATCTTTTATACTTGAAATTCAAATCATCAATCTTATCAATTTTTCTCTTAAAGGACTTTTAAACCAACTAACTTCACCTATCATTTCCTAAATTGAAGTTTACTATAGTTTCAACAATCACATAATATATTTTCTATAACAAATAAGTCAAAACAGTAAGTTAAATATGTAGAACTTGACGTCCATAATAATATTTAATTGTATACATGTTTCTTATGTAATTAATCTTAGTAATATTCTTAACATCAACTTCAAATATAAATAATTATGTATATATTTATAGTGTGATCTTGCAACTCATCTCACACGAAAAAAATTCTAGAAAATATCATTTAAATAGTTGTTAATTAAGTATAATCATGTCGTATTATTTATTCAATTTAAACTATGCCAAATAAATGAAGAAAATAAGTATTACATACTCCATAAATTTTCCTTAATATTTTTATGTCTACTTGATCATAAAAGTTTAAATTAATCAACCCTAATTATTTTGGATGCACAACTAACAAAATTTAAAATAAAAATAGTTACTTAAAGTATTGTGTTACTTGTTGTAGGCTTATGAGTAATTATGGTCTTTGAATTATGTTTTTTCTTTCGATAATTTTTTTTTTTTTTTGTTTTACATAGGTATTTCGCCCACCATTACATTAAGAAATGATCAAACAAAACACGCCTTTACCCAATGAAATAAAAAATATACATTACTCTTACTCACTTAGATGTATAGATTTAAAGACAACAATTTTTTTCAATTATAATATACTTTTAACATAATCCATGACACCGATCACATTTAGTTATAACAACGTAATCATTTCACAATAAAATAGTTTAAATAAATATCTACTTAAAACAATTGGATACAATTTATATGTTTCAATCAACATATCAATAAAATAATTCATAGTTATTATTTCCTTTATAATTTTAAATTTGAATACATCCATATGCACACAAATAATTTCTCCAGGGTATATACCAATTGCTTTGATAAATAATAAGTTGTAGGGTGTTCACATAACTTATTATCATGGATTTTAAAATTATACATGATATGACATTCCTAAAAACCTATACATTCTGTTTTGATAATGAAATCGTATAAATATAATATATAACTTATTTAAAATTGTATTAAAATTACAAAATTAAATATTTTCTTTGACTTCATTTAAATAGCATTAAATGACTATTTATATAGAAACATACAAAATATGTAGTCTTTTTTTCCATTTGGTGTACTTTTTTTCTAATAATGCCCAAAATAGATAGAAAAAAATTTATTTATCAAAATGAGAAAATTTTGCCTCCTAGATAGGATTTCACGTCACGAATCTTTCATTCGAAGCATGATTTTAGGTTGGTCAAATACAATTAACATTTCTTTAATTATTTGACACTATATTTATTATATTTAATAATTAAAAAATAATAATTAAATAATAATAATTAATAAATCCAGAACAATTAAGACATACAAATTTATTTTAATTTTTAAATAATAATATAATGATAATAATAATAATAATAAGAATAAAAATAATTTAAATTAAATTCATATAAATTTAATTTAAATAATAATAAGAAGAATACTTTTAATTTAAAACAAAATAATATAATGATAATCCTAATAAGAAGAATCATTTTAATTAAATTCATATTAATTTAATTTAAATAATAAAAATAATTTTAATTAAATTCATAAAAATTTAATTTAAATGATAATAATAATTATTAAAACAATATTACCAGTCATAATAAGTGAATCAAGTTGCAGTTGTCTAGTATCATTAACTCTTTTCACTATCAGGAAGAGAGGCAATGAACATACACTTTAGACATTGTAGTATGAACTATTTATCAAATTATAATAAACCATCATCATCAATTGATAAATAGTTAATATTATATTAGTAAATATTATTTTCTTTATTTATAAATGTTATTATATTATAATTATAATAATCATGATTATTGTTGTTATTATTCTAATTAAATTTGTTAGAATATTATTACTATTATTATTATTATTTCTTCAAAAATAATCATTAAATTATTATTATTATTAAAATTAAATTCATATGAATTTAATTAAAATTCTTATTATTATTATCATTATATTATTTTTTTTAAATTAAAATAATTTTTTTTGTCTTAATTGTTGTTCTATTACAGTCTTGTTAATTATTTTTTTTAATTATTAAACTTAACAAATATAGTGTCAAATAATTAAAAAATGGTTGCACACAAATGAGTTTAGTAAGAAATGTCTTTAATTAATGTCTTTAATTGAAATCGCCATCCTGTCACTTGTATTTGACCAGCCTGAAATTATTTCTCCACCAATAAATTTTTAATGTGAAATCCTATCTAACTGGCAGAATTTGTCCATCTAAATTTTTTTTTTCTGCTCATTTTAGGCATTATTATGAAAAAGTATACCAAAATAGAAAAAAAAAAAAGCCAAATATCTATCTGTTATTGATGACCTTTGAATTCGGACTATTCATTAATAAAAATAATAAATACTAGTAATATTTAATAAAAAAGTTTTGTATATAATAAGTATAAATATCTTAGAAGCACATTTAGAAATGCATAGAAAGTGAATGATGAATTTGGCTATGGAGTCTCACATAGGAAAAATGTCTGGTTTGGTTTTGCTATCTGTGTTGTTTCTCCTTCTCCAACATCCTCTCCCATCTCTCTCAAACTCTGAAGGTATTTATCTGTGTTCATTCTTTTCGCAATTTTCTTTGGATAAAACAAACGCATTCATATTGTGTTTTCAATTATACTTTTATTTTTAGGAGACGCTCTCTATGCTTTCAAACAACGTCTTTCTGATCCCAACAAAGTATTAAATAGTTGGGACCCCGATGTCGTAGATCCTTGTACTTGGTTTCATGTTACCTGCGACTCCAACGGGCACGTCATTCGCATGTAAGCTTTTACGTTTTTCATCACAGTTATTGGGCTTAGGATTTCACTGCTTTCTTACCACGTGTTTGTACTTTGAATTTCAGAGACTTGTTCAATTCTAACCTAGGTGGAACTTTAAGCCCTTCACTTGGCCAGTTACCCTTCCTCCAAGACCTGTATGAATGTTTGGTCTATCTAATTTATTGACATGAGTGAGAGCTGCACAATTTGTGATTAATAAATTCTTCATTGCAGGAACCTGAATCAGAATAAAATATCTGGGAAGATTCCTCAGGAACTTGGCAACTTGGGGAACCTTAGGAGTATGGATTTGTCTCATAACCGATTGGATGGGAACATCCCAGTCTCATTTGGCAAGTTGAAGTCACTTAAATCTCTGTAAGCATGTCTATGTGTTGGGTGCCAAAAAACTCAATCTCAACACAAGTTATAAAATCAAATGACACGTGAATTGTGTTTTATTTTGCCCTTGTATAGATGGCTGAACAACAACCAGATGACAGGATCCATCCCAAAAGCGGTCATTGATCTTCATCTCCAAGTCCTGTAAGATTCTCTTTCCATACTTTCTTTTATCTTTACCTGTGCTGGAGCAAGGATCTAGAGAAAGTACAAAATCAATCTCATTTTTTAATTTTATTATTGATTTATCAATACTTTTGGAACCTCAATTTTGCAGTAACGTGTCTGGAAATCACATAAAACACATGGCAACATCCCCAATGAAAAATTAAGGTATAGTAACCATTACAATTCTTAACAAAGATCATATAATCATGCTTGGTATGTATGCCTAACATAATAATTGATTGGAATGAATTATTAAAAATGAATTTGATTAATATATTTGCAAGAAAAAGGATTACGTTACTATACTAATTTAGTCTTTTGTAATGATAAATTTCTTCCTACTGTTAGATTTACTATATACATTTATCTTTCTTTGCTTTCAGTTTTGAGAATGACAAAGCAGTCTAAGCTGAGAGGAATAGTTCCTTGCAAATACAGCAATAAGCTTTATTTAGGCATCAATTAGTACCAGAAATGTATGTCAGCAAAGCTTCAAACATGTCACATCACACCCAAATGTCTGATATACATACTAAATAAAAGAAATTGTTATTTATATAAAAACTCATATAACAACACCTTTTGTGTCATCTTTTCATCACATTATTTACTATTTTTTAAATCGTTAAATTTCTTCTACAAATTGTTTTATTAATAACACTAAATAAAGTAAATTTATGATATATTTAAGAATAATATATGCAATAAACTAAAATAATATAAAAATAATATCTGTGAAAAAATTTCGTCAATCATGGTACTTATCACAGTAAATAACATAATATAGTCTGAAATAAAGATTAAGCAATAATAAAAACAATTATAATTTTTTTGTTTAATATTAATCTTCCTGAATTGTTAACAGTTATTATATATTTAAATAATATTTATATTTGACGAGAATTGAATATTTTACTTAATATAAAATTTAAAATTTAATAAATCTGATTTTTATTTAAATATCTTGAATAATAGAATAATTTAGAATGAGATGAATCCCCATTCAAATGTACGAGATATCTAATAAATGGTGAAATTTTGAGCATGTGAATATCTAATAAATGGTGAAATTATCTAATGAATGAGATGAGCATGTGAATGATGATGTCAAAATGCAATGGACGATAATGAGCCTTAGTAACATTAAACCACCTTCGGAACTTTCACTTCACTCTTCTTCAATCATCTCTTTCATCTCTTCTTCATCTATAGTTTTGAAGAAGAAAAAATCATAATCAAAGCAGAGAAGAAAGAAGACGAGAAAGAAGAACTGGTGATCAATAAAATTGAATGTTTAATTTTTCTGTTGAGTATAAATAAATAGACTTTTATAATTTGATTAATTTAATAAAAAATAAGAATAAAAATAAACAAACGAGTAAAAATAGATCGGAAATAGCAATGCAAATTTCATTATTATTATTATTATTATTATTATTATTATTATTATTTATTAATAAAAAATAATCAAAATAATTTAACTCACGTCCTATTAGTCTAAAATCACTAAACTATCAACTAAAATCGAATAATGTAGTCTTGTAAGATTCTTTTTCTTTACTTTTTTTTTTCTTATGCTTTATTTTGACATTTTTGCATGTGTTGAGGGTTTGAAATGGAAAAAATTCGAAATCAATTTCTTTTTAATTTGTTGTTAATCTGCCAACTAATTTGAAACCACAATTGTGTTGTGTAATAATGTTTCTAATAATCACTTCTCAGACCCATCAGTAGATGGCATCGCTTAATCATTCTCTATTGAAAGGTATGGTAGCTTTCGCAATTCTTGACAAAAGTCAGATAACCGTATTTGATATGCGGGTAAGATAATCATTAATTTCGTAAAATATTATTTGTTACAGTACACAGTAAAATTCTAGCTGAGTAGCTCATTAAGCACTGAAGATTGCAGTTAAACCCTCCTTCTCCACTAATCTGACAATATTTAGTACACAATACTTGGTTAGAAAAAAAGCTTCCCACCACTAAACTCAAGCACTAAACCATGTGGTAATGAATAATTGAGACATTGTGTAGATCCATCGGAAAAAAGTTCTGGTAAAACTGAATCTAAATTAAATCGCTCACTATAACTAAGTATTTTCAACGGATGGAAATAGTTACAATTCTGTGTGTCGTTGATGGTAATCATAAAAGTTAAATAAGATACAACACAAAGATTTGGTTATGCCAATCTGATCTTTAATGTTCGTTTTTCTCAGCGTATTGGAATTAAGAAACTATGGCATAACAGAAAACCACGCCCCTGTTCTTGCTACCTCGGCAAAGTCCAAGGCTGCGAGACCCGACAGGACATATGCTTATGTTGAATTGTTGGCAAAAACCATGTGAAGAGAAGATCCTGCCATGTTGGTTTAGGCTTTAGAATCAGTTTGCATTAAAGACAACTCCTCTTCCGCTCTAGCAAATGGTGAACTCACAGGAAGCTCAACATCCTTATTTTCTTGGTCGAGGTCAGTCAGTTCTGAAACAACTGAGTGGCATTGCTGCCAGGCAGTGGAATATAAGGAAGGTGGGTCTTCTTCAAACAGAATCCAGTTCTTATTTTTGGCTTGAACTAAGATAGGGTACAGGATGAACCCCAGGAGAATTACAGCTCCACTCACAAAGAACGTTCTCAAAGAAGCCAAACACATTACAAGAATAAGCAATAAAGCAGGAGGCAAACATAGCATGGCTGCCCAAAATGTTGGCAACGGAACTCTGTAAGGTCTGTGAAGATTTGGCTTGTTCAACCTCAAAGTTATAAAAGCTGCAAACTCAAGAAGCATTCCTACGGCATATAAGAAATTGAGGAACTCTATGATTTCCTGAAAGCTCATCCACGACAAGAAGATAACTCCAGTGGCAGAGAACAAAATGCTAACCGTGGGCGTTCCATACTTAGACCTTGAAGGTAGATAGTACCACATAAATGTTAAATGGTTGAAGCCTTTTCACAATTAATATGAAAGTTGAAAATTTTCAGCTAGCTTTCAATTAAGTGCATGATGGGGGTGAGGAAATTGGTGTACTACTGTTAGGGGAAGGCGTGAGAAGAAAAAAAATCTGACCTTGAAGCAAATACAGCTGGAAGCATTCCCATTTTGCTCATCCCTTGAAGTTGAAAAGCATCACTACTCATTTCTGCTTCAAACAAGCCGAGGTTAGACATAGCAGCAGCCACTTGAATCCAGAGTTTGAGCCAAGAACCACCAATTAACATCCCCACCTGTGCAAAATAACCATCTGCCCACTCATTTGGCAAGGACTCGAAAGCACCTGTTCCCGCAAGAAGTGGGATCAAATATGAGGAGACCACCAAGACTAGTCCTCCAACAAGTGCTTTTGGGAACGTTTTACTTGGATTTTCAACCTCCCCAGCAAGGGTACTTGCCTTATCCCAATAGTTTAAATTCCAGAACATACTATTGAAGTATCTTCGCCATTCCACCTTGCCAAAATCTAAAGCAAGCCACCGCCTTGGTCTTATTAGTGGAATGGAAAGAAGGGCCATTATGAGAAATGGGGAAAGTGAGAAAAGGGCAAGCAAAACAGCAGAAAAGCCAACAATGTGAAGGCCACGGTAATTCAAGTAAGTTAGTGAAAATGTGATCCCCAAGAGAGCAGGTATTCGAGCAGTGAATCGGTCAAAGAGAGGCAAAGATTGTTTGACGTAGTCGAGGAACAAAACGGGGTAAAGAGCATTGTCCATGACCCCGCTGAACCATTTCCAAAAGCCTTCCTGAAATCCCCAAAAGGGTCCAAAGGCTGAGGAAATCCAGATAACATATCCACCGTTTTGAGGGAAGGAGGTGGCAAGTTCAGCCGTAACAAGAGCTTCTGGTATACTCCATATTAAAGGGAAAATGAAGAATCCGAGTAACGAGAAAAGAGGACCACCACCACCCCTCACGGAATCCTCTACTCCAAAAGGACCCCCTGATACTTCATAGAATATTAGAGCTATGAGAGGCAAAAGGGTTAGCTTGGGATTGGATTTGGCGGCCTCTTCACCCATCACCGTCACCGTCAGCAACCACACACACACACACACCCTTTCATGTTTTTCCTGGTTTGTGTATCAGAGATCCATGCCTGCCAACTGAGATCTGTTCACCTCTTCACTCCCAACCTTCATCCTCATCCCACTTTGACCAAACTTCTTTCCCTTTTGATATATTCTATTCTTTTCTGTTCCAACATCCATTCACCACGTGTACGCCACTTTCACTCACCACAATTATGGAACCAACTCTGCATAAATTTCATTTCTTCCCTACTTCCACAACGGACATTTATTTACTTATGATAATTTTTTAAATTTTATTTCTTTTTAAATAATTTACTTTATTTAAAAATGATTTAATTAACATTTTATTCCGCAAAAATGTTTACTTTTATAGGATTATACTCATAATAAATAAATATTTTTAATATACAAATCATATTTTAATTAAAGTTTATAATGTAATACATATTTTAATATACCAATTATCTTTTCAGTTTCTGATGAATAATTTAAATTATAATATAAGATTATTTTAAATGTTTAATTATTCCGCACTCTTTTGAGAAAACAAAAAGAAAGGAATAAGAGAAATTCTAAATCACTGGTAAAAATAATCTTTCTCGAGGGGCTACCCTTGTTTATCATCCTTCACTGAATAAAGGTGCATTTATGGAGTTCGACCTATTAACTACTCTTGACTTGTGATAGGTAAACATGTGATTGTAAAGCCTCCAATGCCATCTTTCTTCCACTTTTAACAACAGTCATAAATACTAACTCTATAAATAGAAGATTTTATTTACTTTTAATCTCAAATACAAGACTCTAACTATGTTCTTTTTGCACCAGAAGGAGGTTTATCATTATTTAACACCTAATTCATATTTTATAAAATTATAAGTTAACTTAAAACTTCCTTAAACTTTACGATGATTTGTTTCTTCATTTAAAATATTATATACATTGAAAAACATGTTATAATAAAATTTTCATTTTCATCTCAAACTTTTAATTACTAATACCTTCATATTAATTCTTTCCAATTTTCTTAAGAATTGTTGTTTTCCTTCAAAATTTAAGTCGTTTAAAATTTTCTTATTAATTTCATACATATTCCTTGAAACTTTACATGTTTTTAATTTATATTTTAAAATATTAACTAAATTTAAAAAATTAAAAGATGTGGATGTCAAACTCAAATATGTTTGGTTTGCATATTCACCAAAAAGTTTTTTTCACTGTAATTGAATTTAACCGCATTGATAAAAATAAGCTATTTTTGTAACAATTAATGTACACACTTGGAAGTTTCAAACTTTAGTTCTTATATGAAACCATTTCAAGTTTATTTATCCCCCACTTTTCATTGTCACCTGTTTTAATCCTCAACATGACATAAAGTATAAACCACTCTTAGTGATCATTAAGGCATGTACACTGAAAATTAAAGCTTTTATATTTATGGGATTAAAAAACAAAAAAAAATGTATTATATTTCACAGTAAATTAAAATGAAGTCACACTATGTAAGAAATGCTTTTCTTTTTTTGACTAAGCCTTGTTTAGCCATGAACTGGCACTTGTTATGCATCCAGGGCACTGGATGACTCTGGCTCTTAAGTTATTGGAAATATGGATTAAACCTTTGCTCAACTACATCCATATGGGCGGAACGGGAGAACCAATCAAACTTGACAATAATAGACTCGAGTGTGACCAGAAATACGTGTTAGTCGGCAATGAATGTACAGTAGGAATGTGTGAAACTTGGGTCATTCGTTGAGCCATAGTCGACTCAAGTAACATAGCATTTGCATTGAACTAGTTAAACTCAATTAAATTCATAAAATATCATATGCATAATTTCAAAGGTTAAATATAAAAGTGAGATCTAGTTCATATAATCTTTCATCAGTTCATCTGCATCCTAGTGTCGTCTGTTGTCACGAAAAAATATTGTTAGCCTGCGATTCCGAGGAGCAAAAGAAAGTTCACTTTTTATCTTTTGGATTTCACAGAATCAAATGCATAACTCTGTAATTACAATAAGCATTACCTCTGTGTTTAGTTTTGGGGAAAGCAAAAAATGGGAAGAACATAATCACTCCACTCGTGTTTCTATTTAACTCCAAAACCTGATGACTAGAGTTACGTAAAATCAACCAAGAGGAACAAGTGAAAAACATTCCGTCGCATGTTTAGGGTTTATGAGGCAATTTTACAATGCAATTTCAAATTCCTTAATTACCACATACTGTATTGGCAAAACAAAGGTAGAATTAAGATGAAAATTGAGGGCAGAGAAATATACATCCTATCCAAAGGCAGCAGCAGTGGTATAAGGAAAGAAGAGATTTGCTAGTCCGAAGTGGCAGAGGAAGGTTGATCTTGAATAAGTGGTAGTGGTGGAGGCTCACCGAATTTCATTACGTAAGCTAGTTGATGGACAGGACGCAGTTGGGGAATGAGTTGGGCATCCAAGTAAGCGTCGCAAGAGAAACACCAGACGGAGAGATCACTGATTGAGAAAGTGGAGGCATTGATGAAGAAATGGATGAATGAAAAAGGGGAAGCGATGCGTGAATAGCATTATACGTACCTGAAACTGAGGGTGAGAGAGTGATTGGTGTGGCGGAAGTGGTGGAGCATGTGCTGGTTGACGAAACGGCTACAGAGGACCTGCTTACAGGAGAGGCAGAGCCAGTTTTCGGAGGGATGTTGGCAGGTGTGGCACGGTGTGTCGGGAGGCGGAATGTGGCTGAGATCGGCGGATAAGGAGGGCAGATGATCGCAGGAAGAACGAGCCTCCACCCATCCTGATTCAGACCCGTACATCACATCGTAATCTTCTTCCGATAACCCTAAACCTTTACCTCTACCTTCCTGATCACACTCATCAAACTAATATCAGATGCATCAATATCATGTGCCAATCAAATTCAAGTTCTTAAGTTCTGGGAAATTACCGGCGTAGAAGAAGAGGAAGCCATTGTTCTTCAAATTTCAACCCCTATCTCTCTCTCTCTGCGCTTATGCTACTTCACTACGAGTGTTTCCAAAACCAGGTATTTATATATCCCATCCCAGCCCAGTCTGGCCGGCCCGGCCCGGCCCAGTGGGCAGAGTACACTCATTCACTATGTTATTAGAATCAAATAATAACATCTTCTTTAGATTAAATTCTAATATTCTTATTCTTATTCTCATTGTTTATAAAAAAAATGTGTTCCTTTAAACTGTTGTATTATGTATACAATTTAAAAATGTAAGCATTTCTGAAATTAAACTTTAATTTTTTCTCTACATTGATATTTTTCATATTAAATCAAATTAAATGTAGTTTTATACTATAATAATTCATTTAAAATTCATATTTGTATACACTAGTTTGAGTAGTTGACTAAGCTGTGGTGATGTTTTTATTTTACTTTTTTTATATTTATATTAATAAAAATATAGGGTCTATTTTTTAACTCTCTTTTTAATAGATTGAAAATCATTACTTTTGATAATTCTTATTTATCATTAAATCATTATTTTTTATTATTATGAAATAAATATTATATTATAAAATAAAGAAATGAATAAAAAAATGAGAATGAAAATATTTTTTCTATTTTCTATTAAAAATAAAAATAAAAGATTGAATATATGCAAATAATGTATTTTATATATATAAGTAATGTATCCATTATATTTATAGTTAAAAATAAAAAAATAAATAAAAATATTATTGTAAGTTATAAAAACAAAATAAATAAAATTAATAATAATTTTATTCTGTCACAAAATTAAAATTATATAATTAATATTAATTTTCTTTTAAAAATTTTGTATCTGTATTATCTGAAACTTACCGTAAACCAGAAAATAAATATTTTAATAAATCATGTTAGTTATGATTTGGAAGGATGACTATCAAATTTTGCTTATTTGGTAAAGATTTGAGAATATTTACTAACAATTTTAGAAACCGAAAAGCTAATGAGATGTACCTATCGATTTTTAAAATTTTTTAACCACATTAAACGGTTTGATAAAAGCAACATCATGATATATTATTTACTAATTTTTTTTATATATAACTCGGAGAAATTAGTTTCCTGTCTCCCTATGTGAATATGTTTAAACTTATCTAAACACAATTTATTGTTGAATGAGAATGTTATATTTTGAAAGGTAAATTAAACATAAATAAATTTACTTTCGCAACTTTTTCTCGATCTCTTTTTCTACCAAACACACAGACACACAAAAGATAAGTGATTTTCAATAAGTTTAATTTGAAAGAATATAAAAAGATAGTGTTATTATACTACTTTTTAAAAAAAATAATTATATACGTTTTAAAAATTTATACCAGATTATTGCGACAACTTTGCATATTTAGAGAACAGAAGATATTGACACAATCCAATTTTAACAAAATTACTCAGAATTTTAATACTGATATTAAATTTAACGCTTAAAATAAAAGATTTATAAAAATGAAAAGTAAAAACTTCTCAATTATTAATTATTAACATAATATTAATTCATTTGATATATTTTAAATTTTTTGAATTAATTATTCATTTAAAGAATTTAAAAGTTTTTTCCCCATTTATTTCCTTTTTAACCTATAATCTTATAAAATCTTCTACAAATTAAAATAAAAGAAACAGTAATTGATAATAGAGAGTGACCAAACACGCCCTAGGGTTTTGACTCTACTATATATGTCAAAGTTTCGGTCCCTTTTTCATATTTGTGTGCGACTTGGAGGCTAGGGTTTGGGGATTCTTGCGATTTCATCTTTGCAAATCAGAAGCATGGGGCACTCCAATGTGTGGAACTCTCATCCCAAGAACTATGGACCTGGTTCTCGCACCTGGTACGTAATTCATCTCCCCTTAGTGGTGATCCAGAATGGCAAAGTTGATCCTTTTCTATGCATGTTCCTAGTCCATTTGATTGCGATTATTATTACGGTTTCGTTTTTAGTTTGAAGAATTTTTTTAACTGCCAATTGAGAGCCGTGAAGCGTTGCTCTGTTTTTATGATAACTAGTTTTTTCCTCATCATTTGGGTTTGAATTAAGTTTTGTACCATTTTTTTTTATCTTGTTGAAGTTTTAGTGTGTTTATAATATTGTTTTTAAATATAATTTATTTTGCAAATTTGATTTTGGTTAAAGTTGAATTTTGAAAAATTCTATTTAAAAACAGTTGGCAGGAAGACTCAGTAAATATCTTTTACACTAGTACAAAAGCTACCCAACTTAATGTGTGACCCGTCATCTAAAATTATATTATGCATTATTGTGTAGATGAGATTTTGTGTTGTTTGTAAATGCTCTGAGGATATAGTTAGATTAGTGATTGTGATTGGGCGTCCTTTTTAAATATTTAACGATTGTGTAAAGATACTGAATCATAATACCAGACATTTGCAAATTGGTATATAATCGATGGACCAATAAATTTGGTAAGCTGTCTCGAGTGTTGATCTTGACCAGTATGATTGGAAATCATCATAGTGATTTTGTATAATTGCCTATGAAAAAGATTTTGTGTATGCATTGTAAAATGTATGTCTTACATTAAGACTTTGTTGGGCATCCAGATGCTACCTATGTTGCATAATCATATGTTAATAATGTGTCATTTGTTTTCCTCTGTTTTGAATTTTGTATTTTCGAACTATAGAGATATTGTTTGCCTATTTGTGAATTGGTGGTACTTGATATGGTTTGTTGTTTCTATTCTCATGAGATTTGTTGATTGACTGAGAATGTGCTTTCTTGTTATGCAGCCGCGTCTGTGGGAACCCTCATGGTTTGATTAGGAAATATGGGCTTATGTGTTGCAGGCAGTGTTTCCGTAGCAATGCTAAGGAAATTGGGTTCATTAAGGCAAATATTTTTTATCCATCTGTATGAATTTCAAATTTTCCGAATTATTTCTGCACAGGTTTTCATAAGCACTTTTTTTTTTGTTGCAGTATCGCTGAATGATCAGTGTTCATCTTCCCCAACCGTTTTGGATTCTGGAATTAGTGATGATAATTTGGGGATGATTTCATTGTTTGAAGAATTTTAAGAATTTCTATGGCATTTAGTCGAGTTAATTATCACACTTAAGTTGTTGAACTGAGAATATTTTTGTTTTATATAATTTTGAGCTATCTACATCTTTCTCTGTGGCCATTTATCATTCCGCAATTTTCTTTATCTACTTTTTTATTATTTCTCTGTGTTTGTTTTATTTTGACCAGGATAAAGATATCATCACGATGATGATGTCCTCCCAATAATAATAATACTCCCAATAATATTTTCGCATAACTGTAAATCGTAATAACGTTTTCGTTGAAAAAGAAATTGTAAAATTATTTTGTATTTAAAGGGAATAATAAAATTTTATAATATAGAAAAGTGTTTCGTGATTAATATTAAAATTCATGGTAAATTTGTGGTCTGTATTTTATTGGCAAGGATTGACTTGATACAGTGCCTTCTCAAAGAACTCGAGCCAGTGATAAAAGATGTAATTGGGCCTGTGCGTTACGTACCATACCTGTATTTAGAAGGACAGAAGAAGTTTGTCAAGCACAATCATCAATCAACAATCATCAATCAACCCATTTATAGATATATTTTTATTGCTCTCGTTGTAATTTTATCCTTGTTGACTTGTTCTCTTATTTATAAATAATTTTGGAGTTAACATCATGTGTAAGATCATGCATCATGACTACATGGTTGATTGCATCAAATTTGAGGGCATGGTCCCCTCCCCATTTCAAAATGTACTTTCAACACGGTTTAAGGCTTATACTTTAGATTTCGCTTTGGTTCTTCATAGCTGGAAATCGGACTTATGGTTAGTTAATCATTTGTGAAAGTCGAGGAATTATATTTTATCTAATAATTATATTTTAAGAGCATTCAAAATTTGAACCATTCGATCTTCATCTAATAATAACTGGTAAATAGATACACGAACTTGTAAAGGCGTCCAACAAGTTCTCCTATAAGATAAGGGTAAACGAGTATCACTGTGATGAATGAACTTACCTCAACTAATTTCAACATCATGTGCTGGTCATTTTTTCATATCAATTTCTCTGTAAAAATACTCTGCAAATAACACACTTGAAACAAACAATAATAACAGTTTTGGTGAAATTAGATTAAGTTACTATTATACAGGTTTAGCCTCGCACATTTTCAATTATTAGATCACATTAAGGTTTGAATTATGATGAACTTCATTTTACACAGTACTATTTATTGTAGCAACCTTTGAATCAAACTGAACTTTCCGTTTTAGGTCCAGTCTAGGCTGAGGAAGAAACCATCCACTACACCACACTTTTTGTGTAACTACTAAATAGCCATTATTTTATTATGACTCTGATTTCAGTTTTCTACTTGCTAATGTTTTTCTTTGTCAGTGTTTTGTACAGTATATATGTAAATAACAATTCTTACGGCCATGAGTTCAATGCATGATTATCCTTTCACGTTTAAAAACGTCAGAAATCTTGCGGTCTTCAGACTTACTGAAATTATATTTACAGTACCATATTACTATAATTATTATCATACTCACTCAATTTTAATGCACGCTTAATTTTAGAAGAAATATAAACCAATATTAGAAGAATAAGTGTTTGAGAAAAAGTTATTAGCATAGGTAGTATTACCCCAAATAAAAGTGGAATGAAACAACCCAAACTCAAACTGATTGATATTCTTTGATGTCCTCTGAGATAATTGTGTCTAGATATTAATTACACAGTTGTCTCAAATCAAACATTTTGAATAGACTTTTTAACCCCATTAATTTTTACTATAATCCTTACATAAATAGTTTTGAACTGGTTGAAAGCTTATTTTCTCATAAATGTTAAAGTAACCATGTTTGGAGGAGCCGTCTTTTGACAACTTAACATGCACAGCACAGCATTCATAATCTCCTTAGGTCACAGCTTCTTACAAAAATTCTTATAGCCAAATTATCTGATATGAACTCATGCACACAGAGACTGATCTCCTGAGATAATGTACCAGCCGAGCAAATACGATGCATGCATGTAAACTGTTATCAGCAACCATGGTTCGATCGAAATTAAGAAAATATTGTGTTCCAGACCTCCCTCATATACATTGTAGAGAATACAAACCATAGACACACACACACACACACACCAACTTTGTTCGACTTTTATTTCTTTATCAAGGGAAAAAAATGAACTATGTAATGAAGAGAAATGCAGACAAAAATTGTTATAGGAATAATACATTTTTCTTCTCTAAAAGCGAGGGGCAGAAGGAAGAATCTGGTATCACATCTGTCCACGTAATGTGATATAGTGTCAACTCAAATCTACAATTGAAACTGGAGTTGAAGTCCGTGGAGAATGTGATGGATATTCAACAACTGTGGAGGGAACAAAAATCCAGTTACAGATAATGCTGTCTGTTTAAATAACAGTTTAGAACTCAGACTCACCACCACGATCTCAAGCTGCCAGCCGTTCTAAGTTCTTTTTCAACGCATACATACCCCACGTCTCCCAATTACAGGTGTAATTCTCTTTCTTTATCTCCTTTTATTTCCTACCTTCCAAACTTCCTTACTGCATGCCTACAATGTTTCATTTAATATAATATGGGGTGGAATATTTTCATACCTATGTCTTTGAAGATGCACTTGAGACTTAGTCAGATGCTATACAATTATTGCCAATTATATGTAATGATTCAGTTCAGATGTTTTCGTATGGTTAGAGAGAGAGCAATCCCTCGACTAGCATTACTATAAATAGAGTGGTTTTCCAACTTTTCCGTTCAAGCATTTTTAAACAAATAGTGAAGAACACACACACACACACGCACTCTTATAGTTACAGGCGTCCTAAGAAAAAGCAAATGGAGCCTATTGAGGAGATCTCCCAAGAATGGATGAGTTGTCTTAGTGAAGTGTACACAGAGGAGGAAGCTGACTTCATGAACCAGCTGCTTCACAAGTGCTCAATCCCAGAACAGTTATATGAACGTTTCAACTTGGAAACAAAATATATCTTTCCCACAACAAATGCTGGCAACTGCTCCAACAATTTGGACCACGTGTCCATTGGTTTTTCCATACAAGGGAATGACGCCAAGTTGATGAATGAAAATACTGAGCAAGAGCTGGGGCTTGACACAGGGAGAGAGAATCTTGCTGATATGGATTTGCAGGCTCACAAGGCACGCCAAATATTAGTTTCTGAACCAGAAAAGGATAATTCCAGAAGCATGGAGAAATCAGAAAAAAGGTTTAGGAGCTCATTTGAGGTAGAATACCACGAAGTGTCATTCTTCTTCACATTTACTAGTATTATTACTATCTTTTTTCGCATTTCCTTCTCATGCAGAATTCATGATACATGAATTGATGATTTTCATATAGGGCCCAGAGAACAAGAGGAGTGTGAAATCTAAGAAGAATCCAAAACCAGCTTCTTTGAGGAACACTGAAGAGGAAGCAAGTCCTGAACCTCAGAGTCAGACCTTAAGCAGTTGGTGTTCAGATGATGACTCCAAAGATTCTAGAGCGCTGAAGTTAAGTGGAAAATCAAGATCTAATAGAGACCCTGCAACTGATCCACAGAGCGCGTATGCAAGAGTAAGTCCTTTCTTTGAAGTTATCCTTCCTAATTGCTGACCTTTTATGATACTGTTTTGTTTTCTACATTTTATGTAATGGGAGGGATTGGCTCTTATATTTTGCATTGTGCAGAAGAGAAGAGAGAGAATAAATGAAAGGTTGAGAATTCTACAAAAACTAGTCCCCAATGGAACTAAGGTAGCCTGCTCAGTGGCAATCAAGTGTTGCTAAAGCAGTGGTTCACATGACAAAATTCTTAAGTTTGATTGCTTGATGAACTGCAGGTGGATATCAGCACAATGCTTGAGGAAGCTGTGCAATATGTCAAGTTTTTACAGTTTCAAATTAAGGTAACAATTTGGTTATCATTCTTACTTTAGCTGCATCTAAAATTTAGACAATAACTGATATTATTTCCAACATTTGAATTTTAACAGCTTCTGAGCTCTGATGATCTGTGGATGTACGCTCCCATTGCTTACAATGGAATGAACATTGTCCCGGAACTTAACATCAACATCACCAAACAACCAAAGAAATGCATAGCATAGCAATAAAAGAGTATCAACAGCAGGCAGAATCATTCTGTGATGTTTATATATGCTCTGTTCACCAAACAAACAAGGACGCATGAAATTAGTTAAAATTACTGAACCATGTGTCTTTCTCAACAACTACACATCAATTTCAGTTTATTTTTTCATTCTTTATTTGGGCATTTGAGAACACACTTCAACGGATAATTTTATTTCACTTTGAGTCGTCACCATTTCATGCAATAATTGTACCGGAAAAATAAAATATAAACATCATATTTTTAACAATTAAGTGCTATTTTTAAAACTAGTTACCAGATTATTTTATATATAACTTTTTTTGTGTTCTGAATTTTACCTTGTAGAAACTTGTCTCACTTTAAAAGAAAAATTGCACCTTTACCAACCATTATCAAATGCGTTCTGAAATTTGTTTATTTTGTATTTGAAACAGTTCATAACTAAAATCTTATTGCAAAAGCCTTTTTTTCTCAGAAATGTTTTTCTAAAATTTCTATAAGATGTGTTGTTCCACCAATACACGACACAATATTTGAATATAGATTATACTAATCAAAAGGTGGAATGTAGTGCTACAGTTTAAGGATCCCAATTTTTTTATGTCCGAACAATTGTGGATTTTTTATTTTTATTTTTTATAAGTTTTCTAATAAAGGAATTCATGCATTTCCGGTCACTAAAAATAACTTACACGGCAATCTAAACCACATGTTACCACTATAACCTTCGATGCTATGAACCAAATTATAATTATAGACCAATGACTTTTTATCGTGTCTCAAATATTTAACTTTCTCATTTTACAACATTTGGCATTAGATAAATTCTTCATTCCGAAAATGGTGAATCTTGTAAATCATGACTCGTATATTAGGAATGATTAAGTTTCGTTTAATTGGTAAAACTACTGTTAGAAATATTTATGTAGATTTTCTAGAAACCCTCCAAAAAGGTGGTAAAACTGAAACGAACTCATTTGGTGAGCGACAGGAAGAAGATTACGAAGTTAACTTGCATGTATTACAGCACCATAAGTTACAATCTTGCGCGTGGAACAACGTGTGTGGTAAAGCAGAAATCCTAGCACCCAGAGAGATAGCACCCCACTCTGCCCTCTAAGTATACAGAATGCTACATTTCCATATGATACAGTCTGCTAAATTCAATGTGAAAATTCAAAATGTCTCGAACATGGTGCAGGAAAAAGCCACACCCATGCTGCCTGATTGACCTAGTTTTCCTCTCATGCTCTTTGATCATTGACATGATTTGGAATTTCTGCTTGGCTGTCCAGGGGCATATACTGTGCCATGATTGCTCTGATTTCGGAATCCATGTATTGCTGCAAAAACACAAAAAATAACACCATTAAATTTGTATCCTATAAAACTGAATAAATTATATTACAAATAAATCACATGGTGTCTTGATTTGAGCCAACTTTTTAGTTATACGAGCTTGGAGTGTTGGGCAACTCAGCACACTAATACAGAGTTCCAGCATTATGCATCCAATAACAAAACCAAAATGAAAGAAAGCAGCAGAGTTTACCCTTATTCTATACTTGTACACAAGGAATGCCCCACCAGCAATCATAGCTACGCCAATTAGAATCAGCCAAAAAGCAGCCCAAGTAGATCTTCCCTGACTTCCAGTTTTACCTGTAGGTAATCCAGTAGAGGGTATGAAACAAGCCTTCTAATAAGTATATTGAAAAATCGAGTAAAATGTCTTGAGTAATTAACTCACTTATGCAGGTATCGTGGTCCCTCATATAGAGAAGATCTCCACTACAAGTGCAGTCATAGCTGCCCCAAGTATTCTTGCAGCTACATTCAGGGCATTGACAAGCCTTCTTCTCTTTGCATTCGTCAATATCTGTAAAGATGAAACATAAATTCAATTTCAGGTATTCATTTTTCTCGAGTTGTCTGGAAAACATTCACTAGATATCGGCGGTTTCCCCTATTAAACAAACTCAGGACAATACATCTCATCAAGAAAAGATGGAGGAAGATAATTTCGACCAAGGTAGTAAACCATTGAATGCACATAACATTTCTCCACGTATTTATAGAAAACATAAGAGTATTAGAGACATGTTTGGATGAACTTCTCCATAAGCTCCTTCTAACAAAATGAAAATAAGAAGGAAAGTTGAAATTAGCTTCTTCATAAACTAAATTAACTTACGTATAGACTAATATGTAGAAGTTCTCCCATTCAACTTTCCTAAATTTTTATTTCAAACTTGTGCATAAGATCATATTAGCTTGTAGAGAAGATAATTTAAATTTTTCCTTTTAGTTTTCTCTCTTAAAATGAGCTTATGGAGAAACTTCTTCAAACAGGCCCTACAAACCGAATTCAGGATTCTAATTTGGATATGTTATGTATATAGTAAAAAGGTTTCGGGAAAAATATTAAGAGAAAAAATAATCCAGGTATCCCTCACCTTCACAATTTTTGACACCATCACCTTTAAACCCTGTGGGACACTGGCATTTGACCCCTCCGTTATCCTGTTCCAATAACAATTCATGAAATACTTCAGTTTCCAAGACAATCCAATAGAACTTCAACCATTAAAACAACATTTAGTGGAGATTAAATAAGTTCAGTGGAGTTGGGTCCAGAAACTTAATATTTACTAACCACACAAGCAGAAAATGCATGTCCATTCCGGGCATCATGCCAACAGCCTCCATTGTTTATCTTGCAACGCCCAAGTCCTCTTGCTGCAAACGCAGAAGACACTAGTTATAATTAAAAGCACGACAGGAATAAAAGAATAGCAGTTTTCCCAAAACAACAAAAGGATCATCGCATCCTGCTCCACACAGCATAGAAGTGAAAGAAATAAACATGGAACGCCAATAGAACCCTTTTGGAAGTAAATTATGCAGAGAGAAAGTGAAGTTTAAAGCCTTTAACCTTCGCAAGTTGTATAACCATCTCCCTTGAAATGGACACCGTCAACCAGGGGGCATTCACATACTCTCCCACGGAATGTATCCTGACCAGATACACACATATGTAATAAGAAAATAAAAAACTATAACCCGAAATTGCTCTTTCTTTAGTAAGTTATTTTCACAGATAAATTACCTTGCATGCAGTGATGTTAGCAGCTTTATCCTGCCAACAACCACCATTGTTTGTCAAGCACTCATTTGTCTCCATATCTGTCTCAAAAAGGTATACCAGTTGGAAAGAATCAAGTCTGCACCTGAATAAGTATACAAAGTAAATTTTATGTGAACCAAAGAAGGAAAAATTTTACCATTGCTCAGGCAAACAGCTGGTTCAGTAGTTTCTTCAAACCCAGAACATATAGCCTTCAGAACAGCCCCTTTCTCCAATTTTCCTGGAAAGATTCTGTTTAGCATTGGAAATCCAGATTACTAACCATCGCAGTAGCATACAGTACAAACCTCGATATTGTCGATTATTGACCACAAGAGTAGGCAAGATCGTAACATCACCCCGTGATCCCTTTCCAATCTAAAAAAAACTAGTTCTGTTAGATATCTATATATTACTGCACTGATATAATGAATTAATAGCAAGTACAAAAGAAAGTACTTGGGCATCTTGCTCTTCTTTCAAGACAGGATTATCAGTATCAGCATCTGGATCTCCCATGCATTTCCCAATCTTATCAATATTAAGACCTGCATGTATTGAATAAATATTATTGTGAAGTCATGACAACAAATGTAAGAAAAAATAACATGGCATGATGACTCATTTACCCAGCGATTTTATCACAGCATCTGCACATTCCTTATTGTATTTTTTCTCCTTCATGGGGCATCTAATTTGAAAATCAGTGACATAGTCCCACCACACCCAAGGCTTTCCAGTTTCATTTGCCACCTTGAAAACACATAGCTGCCTTAAATTTTCAATAACCACATCTTTCCCGTCATAACCTGTGCTGAAGTCCTGCTCAGGGTCTGGAGCGCAATATCTTCCATGATTTATGCATTGAGACTTGCACTGTTTGCTCAATGTGAAAGCATGAGGACAGTACCAAGTTATATAATGGGGTGTAAACTGAGTGTAACCGCCTTTCTCTAGTATCTGTGCAGCACCCTTGAAATCCTTCACAAATTCCATCAACATATCACACTTAACTCCACACTCATCGTTGCTGTTGCTCCACAACTCATACTCCACACGATCATCTGGGTGAGGGACAGACTCTCTCCAATCAAGATTCACGTTGACCATGTCCCCACCACTTATGGCATCCTTTAACTTTTCACCAAAACTTTTTCCAACAAGAGCAGACGGTATAGTTATGTTCTCCACATATTTGGCAGATGAGCCATCCTCTTCAGGCGTGTCCATAGTTATTAAGGGCTCCTCAACATCATCTGCAACAAGAACCGCAGAAGCTCCAGCCTTCTGGGCATTCCAGACCTTCAACGCAAAGAAGCAACCTGCAAAGGACACAGCACTCTCACTCATGAGATGCTAACATTTCAGTGCTAGGTCATACACATAGGGGCACAAAAACCAAACCAAGCACGCAAGTTTCAAACTTTTTGCTGCTACAAAATAAAAGCTCAAGACATAAATATCATCATCCAACATTCAAGTAAACAAATTGGGAAAAAAAAAAAAAAAAAGAGGAAAGAAAGAAAGTTACTTCCGCGATCGAGCAGAACAATGGTGGGAAGAGCACCGGGGGTTGATTTGAAGGAAATCCCAAAGTCCTCAAACTCTTTACAGCCTTTCTTGTTATTCTTTGGGTAAACGACGTTCCCCGCCATGCTACCACCGTATTGAGGGATGCCGAAGTTCCCAATGGCACTGTCGTGAGTCCCTCTTATTTTCTCCGGCGACGTCACTCTCAGGCTGTTCTTCTCCACCACGAATCGACCCATTATTGACACAGGTAACAACACTAACCCCACAAATAAACTCACCAACCATCTCCAAACCTTCATCTTTTCTTCTTTCTCGTTTCAACACCAACTACTCTCTCACACACCCTTTCTCCTCAACTTTTTCTTGCAACTACTGCTCTGTAGTGTTGTTTTGTTTCACAAAAACAAAATCATTGATCATCTCTGTTCTTCTCACTGCTCACGGCCAACAGCAGTCTATTCCACTCTTCGTCTCAATGCTTTCTAAACCGATAATCACTCTCTCTCTCTCTCTCTCTATTTCACTGTTACTATCATAACTATAAACACTGAGCCCATGTTTTTTTCGTGTTACGCAAAAATTAATATAAATATTCATAAATTTATAAAATTTTACCACCACAAGGAAGAATAAATTTCTCTACCGTTCACAATTCACATCAGAATATATGATCCATAATAAAGCAACTGATTATTTGCAAATTAATAATATTAATAAAGGTATTCTTCTTTTCTATTTATTCCTAAAGTAGTAGCCAAGCATAAAAATATGCCAACATCAAATACTGAAGAAAGGTAATTGCACATATATTTTTATTCGATAAACTATTTATACCATAACTACCATTTTCTTCAACAAATAATAACGTTAAATGTTTATTTATTTAAAAATTTCTAACATATATTTCATAAACTATTTATCACTAAAAACATTATCACGTGTAATTGTTTAAGTAAAGAAATAATGAACACATCAAAAATGCCCAAAAGTTAAATACCCACTCCCACTCTATCACCCGTACACGATGATGACAAATATTAAACTAAGATGGGAGATTTTGTCTTTCTTGAAATATTAATATTAACAACGTCTTGGTTACTATACAATAAATTAAAAAATTAGTATTTTTTTTTTATCACACTTAAAGAGTGTGCATCTGATAGTGATATAAAGTGGAGAAGAATAAAATGATAAATAAGGTAAGAAGGAAGACAAATACAAGACAATAGAAAGTAGACATAACAGTTAAGGTTCCGATTATTCTCACAATATCATGCATTAGAAAATTATAAGGATAAATTATTCAAAATGTATATTTTATTTAATCCACTTTTAAAAAATATTAATTTAATTAAATTTTCTATAATCAATTAATAAGATGAAACGGATGCTGTTAACTTCTGAATTATAAAAATTGATTTTTTTTTCAGAAAAATTATTTGGCCTGCTCAGTCACACTAGAGCAAACTAAAACTACAATATCACAAAAATTATATATATGCAGTACTGGTATACTAGTTAACCTCATGACTTTATGGGTTTAATTTTATATACTCTTAAAATTAATTTAGTTCTGAAAAGTTGAAATTAGTTAACATTTAAAATGTCAACTAATCATTGTAAAAAAATAATTTGACAGTGTCGAAAATAAAGCGAAAAGAAGCTTCATATAAGGTGATTGAGGGGAGAACGAAATGGCATTGCGAGTGACACGTAGTAGCCAACAGGAGTTTGACAAGTGCACTCAGTGACTCACTCCCACCAATAGTAGCCAGACACCAGTTTTTGTCGGTCGTCTTCTACAATATTTTCTGCTGTGTATATCCATCTATTATTTTATAAACTATATATATATACATATTAGCTTTTACTAATTTATAATATAAATATATATGGTCAAGCATTAATCACGTGGTTGTAAGTAAAAAATCTATCCGAATGAGTACCACGAGTGGTCCTCAAATGAATGGGTCTGCTGACATTTATTAAATATTTTTATGGGTATAAGAAAAAGCAAACAAACTTATCATTCATGGGTCAAAACAATTCATTCGTGACAAATTCTTCCTCCATTCTTATACTTTTTTTCTGCACTCCTATATAATTTTTTTATTTCATAACTGCCTTTCATAAAATTACATAAATATTCTTATCTTAATAAAACTCCTCCCTTTCTTAATCGGATAACCAGGTTATCCGATTTAATTTTTTGAAAATGAGAACCGAATACATCTCCCATCCGGTTCACAATTTCAAAAAACTGTAAACCGGATTGCCTGGTCATCCGGTTGTCAAAATAGACAACCGGATGACCAGGCCATCCGGTTCTCATTTTTAAAAAAAAAATACAAACCGGACTACCCCATCCGGTTCTCAACCCAGCAGATCAAAAAATCCTCAAATTCGCCGTCGACAGCCCCCCAAATCCCAAATCAACTACTCTAATCATCAATATCACCTACTAATTGCTAATAAACATCGTCCAAAGCTCTCCCGGCTGTGCTAGTGAGCCAAATACTTCCTTCAGCCCTTTCGTTAGCTAGCCATCCGGTTAAGAGAACCTTCGTCCGGTTTAGCTAAGCCATTTGCGACTTCCGTTCCTTCGTTATTCAAAATCTTTCAATTAATCCTTCATAGAAGCATTAGGTAACTAATTTGTGATGTTTATTAGCAATTAGTAGGTGATATTGATGATTAGAGTAGTTGATTTGGGATTTGGGGGCTGTCGACGGCGAATTTGAGGATTTTCGGATCTGCTGGGTTGAGAATCGGATGGAGTCGTCCGGTTTGTATTTTTCTTTAAAAATGAGAACCGGATGCACCCCCATCCGGTTCACAATTTCAAAAAACGAAAGGGAGGATATTTATGTAATTTCATGAAGGACAGTTATGGAATAAAAAAATTATATGGGGGTGCTGGAAGAAGGTATAGGGGTGGAGGAAGAATTTGTCTTCACCCATCAAATCGGGCTTTTCTTAGATTGCTGGGTCAACACTATTCAAAACACCTTAGGTAAACAAAAATTATAATTTAAATTAAATTCAATTATTTTTTAATCAATCAGTTTAATTCACAACTAAAATTTATATTTAAAAATAAATAAATAATTAATATTAAAATATATCTTATAATTTATACGTTAAATTATTATATTTAAAGCTAAACTTAATTTCAACTTTATTTAAATATTTTTATTTTCTTTTAAAGTTGAGCAAGATAATCCAGTGTAAAAAATTAAATTAAACTTGAGAATTAAAGTTTATTTAAAAATATAAATTGAATTGATATAATTTTCAAAGTGATTTACGAGACAATATCGGACAAACCTATTGTTACATCTAAAAATTATGTTGCTAAAGAATATTTGTATTTAATAAAAATAATTATTTCAAAAATTTTATTTATATAATAAGTCATACAATAATAATATTTTTTTCTTATTATCGTTATTTATTATATACTACAATAAGAGAGATGACTCAAAATAAATGGTGAAATATAGGACATCTATCCATGTTCAGATTAACATCTATCAATGTCTTCATTTATTGGTATATATATATAGTTTTTATATTTTGACAACAGCAGGTGGCACACACCCATTTTACAATTTTATGTGGCGCTGATATGGTCAAGATAAATGACTGTGTAAAAAATATTCCAGTGTGTCATTGAGAGTCATGTTTAGGGTTCTAATATTTTGGGATTTTATTTAAAACGCTACCCAGCATATTCCATCAAAGGTTGAGAAGCAGTGAGTTTGAATCTCAGATATCTTGAATCTCGTCATTGCTGTCGTCGTCGCTGCAGTCATATCTGCTGCTGTCACCGAAGCTGCTGTCGCCACCGTTGATTCTCGACCACCGTCGATTCTCTTACCACCGTCGCTCGCCACTATCGATGGTCTCCCATGGTCACTCGCCACTACAAACACTCTAACACGAAATCTCCTTTATGCAAATAGGTGCACTGGACTCCTATCACGTTTCAAATCTTAAATTTAAATACTTAAAATCTAATTATGTCATTTCATAACAAGATATCCTAAATGTCATTAAAAAAGAAAAATCTCATTTTATCCTTATTTACGTATATAATTAAACCACGTCAACAGTTGGCATCTGATTGTATGACAACTATAGTTCTCAAAGTAAAGTTTTCCATATATATATATATATATATATATATATATATATATATATATATATATATATATATACACTCATTTTT
>Ga0209489_102224_pt1 | contig 39675 bp, 27 predicted proteins | sample SiratrowhiteBW_FD_187527 | JGI IMG/M metagenome (GOLD analysis project Ga0209489, IMG submission 187527) | Root nodule microbial communities of legume samples collected from California, USA - Siratro white BW (SPAdes) (version 2) | ecosystem: Host-associated > Plants > Roots > Nodule | place...
CAGAGTGGCCCTTTCTCATACAGTAGAAGCAGGCAATCGATTGTGAAGACTGTGATCCAGAACCTTTAAAAAAATTGTTAAACAGTTTTTGCTTTCCATTGGGACCAGCTTGATAACCAATGCCAGCCTTTTCAAAAACACAATTTTGGGATCCCAAAAGAGCATTCAGGTTTGTTGTCCCCATAGAAAGTTTTGAAGCAGTAGAAATCAAATAGTTCACTTTGTTTTACAAACAGTGCAGTTTTCACAATCTACTAGCTTGCTACAGTTTTCACAATCAATTGGCTTGCTAGAGTTAAGTTTATTGGAGTTTGCAGAATTTAACTACTTCTCTAAATTTTCCAAATCATCTTTTGCTTCAAGTAGCTCATCCTCCAATTGCTTAACTCTATTTTCCATCCAACTGTTCATGCCTTTCAACCTTCTATTGGATTGGGCTAACTTGTTAGCTTCTTCATGTGTTTCTTGAAATGCATGAAGAAGTGTACTGTAGTTAGCACTATTAAATGAAGCACTGGATTCAGTACTACTTACATCTGAATATTTCCAGCCATCATACATGTATTGGCTTCAATCTCATCTTCTGAAGAGCAACTAGACGATGAAGCATTGTCCTCCCAAGCTATATACGCGCGTCTAGATTTTCCAGATTTATTGCTCTTCTTTTCTGGTGCTTTGTCTTTGATTGCAATGCTTGGACACTCAGCTTTCATATGTGCCTGTTTTCCACAGCCAAAGCACACAAATTTAGTTGAACCAGAATCAGTTTTATTTTTACCTCTTTTGCCTTGCTGATTCTTCGATCTGTTCTTCATCTTTATGAATTTTTGAAACTTTCTTGTCAACAGATTGAGGTCCTTAGATTCACTGCAGTCTTCTGAACTTTCATTAGTTAATTCATGGACAACAGTTCTAGTCTTAAGTGCTAGGCTCTTGGTCTTTTTCTCCACTGTTTCCATTTCTTTCAATCTGATAATCTCCAGTTCATGTTCTCTAAGTTTGACAAACAGCGCTGCAGTTGTAAGTGTTGTCAAGTCTCTAGTTTCTGAAATTGCTGTGACTTTAGGTTGCCAGCTCCTGTCCAAGCACTTCAGAATCTTGATATTAAGCTCTTCTCTATCAAACTGCTTGCCCAGTCCAATTAAATGATTGACAATGTGTGTGAATCTTTTCTGGACATTAGCAATGGTCTCTCCCTACTACATTCTGAACAGTTCGTATTCCTGGATCAATGCATGTTTGCGTGCTCTCTTCACATTAGTGGTTCCTTCATGTGTGACTTCAAGAATGTCCCACATTTCTTTGGCTGAACTGCATTGTGATACTCTAAAGAACTCATCCAGATTTAATGCAGAAGTTATAATATATTTAGCAACATAATCATACTGTATTTTCTTGTTCTCAAGATCAGTTAACTCATCAAAGCACTTAGCAGTAGACACACCATCAACAACATGTATAGGAATGAATGGACTATTTACTATGGCATTCCAGATTCCACGGTCAATAGACTCAATGAAGATTTTCATTCTCACTTTCCAGAATTGATAGTTTACCCTAGAAAACATAGGTGGTCTATTAATAGAGGCACCTTCAGCAAAAGCTAACTTGTTCTCGGCAATGGATCGAAATCTTGACTAGGATTCAAGATCCTAGCTCTGATACCAATTCTAAAATAAGGTTTAGACCAAGTTCAAGAGGGGGGGTGAATTGAACTTTCAAAAACTTTTTGCAAATCTGATTTGTTCTTGAAGTAGAGAATGAAAATTCTTGATTCAATCAATTAACTCGTGTAATTCTGGACTGTCCAGTAAACAATCGATTGTGCTCAGCGGAAAATATCAGAGATAAATCCAGAAATCAGTTAAACCTAGAAAACAGTTTACAGTGTATAAATGTGTTAATCCAGATTTAAGTTGTTTAAAACACAATCCAGTAAATCAAACACAATCCAGAATCACAGTTGATTATGAAGACAGATGTTCAGAGTATGAACAAATTTTAATTCAATCAATTTAAGTGATGGCAGCAGCGAATAAAAGAAATCAAGAAGAGTAGGGAGAAAAGCAAGAACACAGAATTTTTATCTGGTTCACCCTTCCTCAAGGGCTACGTCCAGTCCTTTGCAAACTAGCAAAGATTTCCACTAAAAGATCACAAGATCAGTTTACAAACCCTTGCTCCCAGCAAGTTACAAACTGCTCCCAGCAGTAAACCCACACCTCACTGAACCCCTCAACTAGTGTGTAACCAGTGCAGAAACCCACTGCACCACAACACTTGCAATTCGCAAGCAACACTGCTCCCCGCAGCACTTACCCTCTACTGAACCCCTCAACAGATGTGAGACCAGTGCAGAACCCACTGCACCAACTCAATTACAAACCCAGTAATTGAAAACAGCAAACAGATTACAGATCAACAAGATCAGAAAAGATTACAGAGTACTTCTACACAAAACAGATTACAAAGAATGAAGATCAAGTGTAGAAGACTTAGCTTTGGTCCAGAACCAAAGTAGCAAGAACCTCACTTCAAGGATGCTTTAAAGATTCACGTTCTTGGAGGTTTCTAGATTTGAAAAGCTTTGCCAAAATGATGATCGCACAAAAGGGGCAATATCTCTCTTAGAAAATCTCAAGAAATGCTTTTCGAAAGTTTTTGTTAACCGAAAATGATATTTCGCAATCCTTTAAATACCCAAATCAGTTTTAAAAAACAGCTTAGCTGTCACAATTCAATTAATTGAACAAACCATTCAATCGATTGAATTTGACCATTAGTTTGAGCCAGTCAAAGGTTTTAGTTGTAACAGCAATAACTGTATTTCAGTTGTAACAGCAATAACTGTGTTTCAGTTGTAACAGAAATAACTGTCACTTTCAATCGATTGTTTTGAAATTCAATCGATTGAAAAACCTTTTTCCAGCAAAAACATTTTGGGTTATTTTTATTAAAAACAGTTTTAACAAAAATATTTGTGAATCTTTTTAGCACCTCAGAAGTGATGAACCATGCCACTCATGCTTAAGGACTAAGCCAATCACCAACACATAAATTCAACTAAGGACCAAGACCTAATCACCCAACCATCTTCATGTTGGCACAAAGTCTTCACTTGAACAATTCTGGTCCAGGTTGGTTCCAACAGATTCTTCATGAGGCAGTCTTCATCAGTTTCACATGCTCAGCCTTGGTGCTCACAATATTGACTTCATCAAATCACATGCTTAGCCTTAGTGCTAACAAGTATGAATATGATAAGGTGGATTTTAGTTATTAAGATTGGTGTGCAGATCCATTATTATGTATTAAAATGTCATCCTAAAGATTTAGGGGTGGTTTCAGCATACGGAGTCTGTAGTCAGTGTGTGCACCAATGTAATGATTTAACCACTAACTTAGGGGAAGGTTGTGGGTTGTTTATTTAGTTAATTTATCACATTCTGTTGCTGTGTTTGTGTTTTAAGCAGGAACTTTTAAGGGATGGAAACTATCTTGATCAGCTCTACAATCGTGTACGAGATGACTTATATTTTTGGGATGGTTCTTTGGAGGCCTATAATGCTGCTAATTTTGTATGATGCATAGTCTGAATTTTCACCTTGTAATTGCTTTCCTATACCTAACGTTACAACGTACCTCTGGTCTGCTGAAGTAGTTCTTTTGGGTAGGTTATTTTGGTATGTTTTGTGGCAGCCAGGGTAGATGGTGTGTTTTTGTCTTTATTTTCAGAAACTTTGCTCTCCTTATATCTTCTTTTGAAAGTATAAGGTGATTTTGTAAATAGGTTGGGATAACGTCATTACTCCTATTAATTTTATTTTTTGTTGCCGATCAAAAAAAAATATATGAATAATATTATCCCCTATGAAGAACATATGATCTTTGTAAGGACATATAAAATTATTTCATGAACCATGTTGATTTTAGTGGTTCTGATGCCATACTGGATTATATGAATAAAGACAGAAACAATCACCTCCATGAGCATCTTCATTACTGTTCTAAACAGATTAAATTTATCTTTGAATGCCAGTAAGCTGATGGTATGCCAAGAATTCTTATGTCAGTATGTATAAATGTTGCATTTCTTTAGCTTACTAGCCAGTTATTTCAAATGGGATCCGAAAAGGAAACTGAAGTATTCCTAAACTTATTTGCTTCCCATCTTAATTGGACAAATTTATAGAATTCTTTTGCAGCTATGATGAATGCACATGAACAATATATTAATACAAACTTGGCTTGCATAACAAGCGTTATTTTGAATTGCTTAAGAGTTTGGTGTGAGATTTCTTTGTTCATGTTAGGGTATAACAAAATTGTGGATAATCAAGTTTAGCCACGTTAGCATGTTCTTAAACATTTTGACAATGACCTTTATGTAAAAATAATGTTGAAGTTTGAAGAATGTAGAGTTGACCTAGATCATTTGCTTGAGATGGAGGAAAGAGATATCAGAGCATTCTTTTGATATGCACAAAGACGAAAGTGGGTCTAGCAGAACCTTGACTAGTTTCCATCATTTAAGTTGTTAGAAACTGAGTCAAATTTTGAGAATTGTGATGATTGAAGACATTTTCACTCAAGTAGAAATCAGATATAGATAACAACATAAGTCCTCTAGATGTTTATGGGTGAACATGTTTCTCAAAGTTACAACATTCATCGATATATGAAAAGCAAGCATGTCTAAGAAGTTAACTATAAAGTTTATAGGTCTCTATCAAGAATATGTTTTATTTCATATGAAGTTGTTTTGTCTCTTTCGTTAGTCAACATTCGCAATATCTATCTTTCATGTATATTGTAGCTAAGGAAATATATATTTACTTAATCCAATCACATTCTATAACCTGATTTGATACAGATGAAAGAAAATTTATCTTTTGTAGTAAAGCCAATTAGAATTTTAGATTCTCAAGTAAAACAACTTAGTGGAAGAAATGTCAATATGGTTGAAGTTTTGTGGGATATCACTCGAATCGTTTTGTGAAGTAGAAGAGAGGATAAGAGTACCTTATATTAATCCTTTTTCACTAAGCTAATTTTCAAGAATGAAAATTTTTGTTGTTAGGGATAATTGTAAGGCACCATAATTCCCTGCACCTTTATGCTTCTCTCTTCGTTTCTCAACTCTATTAACTTGTCTTTCAGATCTTCACTCTATACTTTGTTTTGAAATATTAAGTTTTGTAATTATGTATTTCATCGATCACTATTTTGACATGAACATGTTTTGAATTTTAATTTAATTTATTTTATTTTAAACTGTATTTTACAAACTAAATCATACTTTAAAATATTAAAAAAAATATTAAACTATAATTTGTGTTATTAGACCTTATTGTACACAACAAATCAGCATTTTAAAATATTAAACCAATAAACTGGTTACAAAATTTTGATACGAGGGCAAGACAATCTTATAAAAGAGTGCATCAACAAGCTGAGATAAAAGATATTAACCAGAACTTGCAACAACATAGAAGTTTCCTGAAGAAGTAGACACAAATTACAAACAAATCACCAATGCTAATATAAAAAATAAAGTACAAGATATTCAATTTCACAATATTCATCTGGATTCTCTTCTATTGTTTAGACAACAGTTATTAATTAGAAGTGAAATTAACTTTGAAAGTAACTACTTTACCCCATATGGGAACAGAACGCAGAAGCCACTGAAGATTTCCATTTGCGAAGCCATCTTGGAGGGGACTTTAATACTGAAAACAAATAGAACATATCAGAAGGTCTACAATAGCTTAAAGGACAACCTGGTTCAGCAATATAGCATATGCGGTTACAATAGCTTTTATTAGGAAACCTCTATTCCTTTTAACCAAAGTACTTATTAGATTTGTAGTTATCATAGTAAACATTCATGCATGCATAGTAAATTACTTCTTGCAAACTCATTCAAACGTTTGATCAGATCTAGTTTATTAGTTGAGAGAAACAGAAGAAAAAATCAAATTTTAAATTAAAACAAAAATACCATTGTTATGAAGCTAAAACAGTCACCACCATCGTTCAGCACCGTGCAGAGATGCATGTCTGTTTCATAGGAAGATTCTAGAAATAGGGAGAGTATGTGTTAAGGTTACGCAGTTTTGAGAATGTGTTGTTGTAAAAGGTAAAAGTGAATTTTGTAATTAAGTTTTTCATGTTTCTAAAGAGGTTAATGAAAAAGACACTTCATTTTCAAAGCTTCGGGTTCGTAGACAGAAGAAGTAACTGCATGCAAAATAATTGCTACCATATATGTATTAAATTATCCCACCTTCAATTAAGTCACAGGCTATATGAATGCAAACAAATCTAGAAGAAAAAGTTGTTAATGTCTCTTTCTTTGTAATATTAATCAATTTTCTTGATAAATAATAAAAAATTTATCTTTATAAATATTAACAAATTTTCTTGACAAATAATAGAAAAAATATTTTTGTTATATTAAAAAAATTTCTTGATAAATAATAAAAAATTTATTTTAATAAATATTAACAAACTTTCTTGACAAATAATAAAAAAATATTATAAATATTAACAAATATTTGTATTTTTTTAACAAATATTCAATTTGTTATCATAAAATTAAATATTTAAAAAAAAAATTGTTTGACTGAATTATTAAAATTAATCATACTATTGTTCCATCTCAAATTATAAATATCTTAACAACAAAATATATCCTTTTAATAAAATAATAAAAAATAAAATAGTCATTAACAAGCAATTAATTGAAAAACAAAAATTTGTACGCAATTAATTCGAAAAAACAAAACTTTGTACGCCTGTAAAAGAAAAAATAAATAATTTATACATAAATTTGAAAATAAAAATAAAAAAGACAATGTTAATATATTAAAAATTTATTTAGCACAAGAAACAAATTGTATAATGGAAAAAAGCAGCTGTCCTTTCCAATTTAATTCTCCTACACAATGCTTGGGCTTATATCTTTCCTCTGCGTTCTGGGACCTACACATTTTCTCCTGCACCTATATATATTCACCACATTGACCAATATACAACTAATAAATTCAAATGTCACATCTAATTAATAAATTATGAAAAAATACTTTCAAAGTAATTTTAATCTAAAAAAATAAATTTCCATAACAATTTTCACATTCACATAAAGTTCATCAACAAATTAATTCATGGATTAATTTTTTCACAATTTTAATATGCTATTTTTTCATTTTTTATATTTCATTTTAAATCAAATAGATTAACAATTCAATTTATTGTGGTATAGTTTGCCTTCTGTATGATTTGGAATAATTATGATTAATTATCATACTATTCAAAGAGAAAGGACATGTTGAAGTAGAGTTTATCATAAGCATGTTCAAATATTTCTGATATTATTAAATTATTCCGAGTAAAGACTGTATGATTAATAAATGGTGTTATTCCTACTAGTTTTATTTTCTTGCAGTCAATAATTGTTTATTTTTATTTTAATAGGTGGATTACAATTTTTTATTAACATATTATGTATATATTAATATATTATTTTTTTTTTAAAATAATGTTCTCAAGCTTAGAAAAAATTAAATGTTTTTTTATTATTTTTTATTACATACGTTGGATATACATATATAAGTAAATGAGTTGGGTATTTCCAAAAATAAATAAATTCTAAGAACTCTTAGATCGTGACACTGTTATGTTAAAAATAAAAATAAAATATAAGAAAATATACAAAATTAAAACCAATAAAAATAAAATATGAATTTTTCTAAAATATGTCAACAAATACTACCAATTTTATCAGAGGAAATATACAATTGATTTAAAAGTATTTGACATTTAGATGAAAAAAAAATCCAATTTTAATTTTTCAAAAGTTTCCACCTACACGTGCTTTATGTATTGGTGATTTAGAGTGAGTGAAAAGGGTCTACTTAGTATATATATATATATATATATATATATATATATATATATATATATATATATATTATAACATAGACTATATTATTGTTACAACGTTAAACGTGTCTTCTTGGATGATTTTTCTGAAACATAAATCAAAAAGGTAAGATTTGTACTTTTAGGAACAAATTGAATAAGGTTTGCATCACACATTCTTTGTCTTTCAAGATTTCAAATTTCAAAAATCTTATTTTTTGTGGTTTGGGGTATTAGGTGAGATCTGCAACATACATCCACCCGAATTTCAACATTTCAATTTTAAAAATTCAAAAAACAATTTTTGGTGCATTATGATGTTGTTTAAGATTTCAAAATGGACCTAAAGATGCATTTATACAAAATAAAGTATGACTACTCTGGGAAAATTTTAATATTTTGGGCAATGTTTTCAATTTTAAACATAATCATGACTTAAATTGGTCTAATTTGGGCAAAGCATTGAATACTATGAGGAGTTACCAAGATTTGCCTTTAGGATTCATGATTTACATAACTTTTTGTTTGTTATATTTCTTGATTGCATTAATATAGTGTTGTGTTTATTCATATATTTCTGTTGGTTAATTTGTTTTTATTTAATTTTTATACTTTTGATTTGAAACTGAAATAAACAAAGACATATTATGTTATTATTTTGTACTTCTACTCTTTCTCGATCTATTTTAAGCTTGATTATTGTAATTAAGAGGTGGGCATATTATTGGAGCACAAAGTTGGAAATCTCGATCCCTTTATATTGTAAATAAGCTTCCTCACGGGTTGGAAATACGTTGGTAAGCAATTAATGTAAACTTTGTTATCAGATCAAAGATTGTATTCGAAAATCCTATTAGGATTTGAAGCCAAAAGAGAACATGAAGCAAATCATTGAAAGCTTGTCCTTTCAAGTAGCAAAAGTTCCTCTCATTTTGCCCTAGCAATACCACACCTTGTACACAAAAACATGCCCTAAATGTGAAGGATCCCGAAGAAGATGAAGGGTTCAAAGTTTAACAGGGCGGGAAGGAACTCAAACTGTGAAACATCAGAACCTTCTTCTTCTCTCATTTCCCACATAACTATAGTGAAGGAGATATGTGGAAAATATTCCAGAGGTGGAAAAAAGTGGAAGAAGTGGTTATATCCAGAAAGTTAAATCATTGGGGGAATCGTTTTGGCTTTGTACGTTTTTGTGATGTTAAGAATGTATCCAGATTGGAGTCAGAACTTGATTCCATACACATTGGAATTATGAAGTTGTATGTGAATATTCTGAGGTATTGGAAAGTCGAAAGCTAAAAACCAGTTTCCAGTGTATCCCAGTCAACCAAGGTTCTAGAACATAAACCAAGGTTGTGAAGAAGTGGATAACGAAGGTGGGGAAACACTCTATGGCAAACGTCAGCAAGTTGGAGTGAAAAGGCCAAATTATTAATACTGCACCACTTAAACTACTGTGGCTTGAAGAAAGTTGGGTCGGGTTCACGGAGGAGTATTTGCCATTGGAGGTAGTTCGTGAAGAATTATTGCAGGAAGGTCTGGGTACTTTAAGGGCAAGATATCTAAGAGATAACCAAGTGCTTCTTACTGGTCAAGATGGGGTAAAGACATCTCTAATAGTTGAAGGAAACAGGAAAAGTTTAGGCAAGATCTTCAAAGCTATTGAACCATGGAATGGTGGTCGAGCGGTCGGGCACAAAGTCATTTGAATCCGATGACGAGGAGTCCCTTTGGCTCTGTGGACAGCGGGGTGTTTCAGGGAGATACTATCAGATGTGGGTACACTAGTGGAAGTGGACGAGGCCACCTTAAACTGGGAATGCGTTAAGTATGCAAGGTTGAAAGTTAGACTGGTCGTGGCATCCATGGTGAAATTCTTTAAAGAAATTCAGATCAACGATAAAGTGTACCAAGTATTAGTGGAAAAGGAGCATTCATATGAGGAATTTTTTAAACATTCAAGATGGTATAATGATGGTGCTGTAGACAATTCGCATTCGCCAATGGATACAAGGGTGGGGGAGACTATTCACTCTGGTGACATTGGGTGGGAGGAAAAGGAAGACGAAAGGTCCATGGAGGAAGAGAAGGAGGGATGCCGCAATGAACGTCTCTCTGACGGGTGGGACAAGCAGGTGGTTGAGGTGACTCAGTGCTAGACAAGCGTGCCAAGGATAATTAATGCAAGGGATTTCATAATAATTACAACTGATAGTGTAGTTAATAAGGGCACATTACACGAGATGGAACATTGGCGAGCCCAACAGGTGGAAGACTTTCATTCACCCTCTATCTGTAGTCAGTTGTGTACTGCAGATGTGAATTGGGCCAGCAAGACGGGCATTAGTGGAAAAACCAGGTGTGAGTATAGTGGAGGTGCAAATGTAGGGGCAAAAGTTGGGTTCTATAATGGGCCTCAAGCCCGAACCAATACCCCTGAAAACCCTAGCCCTCCCAATCCCTAGGTTGGAAGCCAACGCTCGCCACTGTTGGAGGGCGGCGCCGCCGCCATGGAACCAACCCATCCTAGGGAAGATGACGACGACATCGGTGCTGGCGACAAGGGTGGTGTGGGCGGTGTTGCATTTCCCACTAATGGTGGCACTGCTCGTGACGCTGCTGGAGCAGGTGTAGGTGGCGTTGGCGACGACAGTGGCTGTTCCGGAGGTGGTGTTCGAAGCAAAGCAGGTTCTGGTGGTGATGAAGGTGGCTGTTTCGAAGGTGTTGTGGGTGATGGAGGAGCTGGCGACGGTGGCACTGCCGACGATGGCGCTCGCGACGGCATGGGCGGCGGTGCTGGCGATGGTGCCGACGTTGGCAGTGGTGGTGCAGCCAAAGTGTCGTTGATGGAGGTTGATAATGATGAGGTTGTAGGGTGTTCATTAAGTGGTTCCACAGAAAAAAGCTCCTTTATTAAGTATGGAGTTCATTTGTAGATGGGCTCATTGATTTACGTGACCAAGGGAGTTTTAAAATTAATCTTGGAGAGACATCGGACAAAAGGATCAAGGGTTCGGATAAGGGTACTGAAGAGATGAGTCTTTGGGGGATTGCCAAAGAGATTGGTATAGTTTGTCAAGAAAGTGAACACAGTATTATCCAAAAGTTCTCAAAGATGGAAGAACGAGATAGTATAATGCTGTGTGAAGCGACATGTAAGGAGGGGTATCTGTTCTGATGAAGCTGATAAGTATTAATATAAGAGGTTTGGGTGGAGATATCAAGCGGAAGTATATTAGAGAGCTTTTATGTAAGGAAATGGCCGGTGTACTGTGTGTGCAGGAGACTAAGCTAGTTAGGTTGGATGACACTGTGTTACAATCTTTGGGAAAGTAATGATATCAGTTGTGTTCATAGAGGGTTTGACAGAGAAGGTAGGGACATTTTGACCATGTGGGATAACAAGGTGTTTAAGTGTGAGTCATCTGTGGAAGGAAAATGTTTTGTTCTCATCATGGGGGACTACTGTTGTGGAGGGTCAGGCACAGTTGTGACGGTTTTGATTATGAATATTTATGCTCCTTGCTCCAATAAGGATAAAGTCCTTCTATGGAAAGAAGTTGAGAACATGTTGGCAATTGGAAATTGCAGTGTTAGATACATAATCGGTGATTTGAACTCAGTCACGAAGGTGTTCGAAAGGAAGGGCATGAATTGTGGGGCAGCGAATAATTGTGATAATGCCAGGTTCAGCGAGTTTATTAACAGGTGCATGTTGAAGGATATTCCAGTTATGGGGAGGATATATACTTGGTACAGACCAAATGGTACAGCGAGAAGAAAATTAGATAGAGCTATTGTGTCTGATGAGTGGTTATTGCAGTGGCTAGGCTCTAAGCAATATGTACTTAGTAGACAGGTGTCTGATCATTGTGCCTTAGTGGTCAAAAATAGTATTGTCCACTGGGGCCCAAAACCTTTTCGGTCTTTTGCTGTGTGGAAGCAATATGATGGTGTTAAAGAGATCGTAAAAGAAGTTTGCGTTAACACCCCTGATCGGGGCAATGCATTGAAAGATGTCAAGAACAAATTCAAGAGATTGAAATGTGAGATCAAGCAATGGTACTCAGCTGTTAATACTAGGGCCAGGATGAGGAAGAAAGAGTTGGAGCCCAGATAGAGGAGCTCGATAAATGTGATAACGACGACGACTTGCTTAAAGAGGAGAGAATCTTGCGTGGCGACCTGTTAAGCCAATTGAGAAGATTAGAGGAGAAAGAAGAGGCTTTGCTCAAGCAAAAGTCAAGAGTGGAGTGGATTAAAAATGGGGATTCAAACTCCAAATTTTTTCATTCTAACATGAAATGGAGGAAGGGTAGGAATGATTTAGTGGGCATTCATATCAATGGAACTTGGTGCGATGATCCACACCGTGTCAAAAGCCAAGTTAAACAATTCTTTGAAAGAAGGTTCGAGGCCCCTTCGGAGTGTAAGCTCAAGATAGATGGAGTCAGTTTTAGGACTATTTCGGAGGGTCAGAATGCTTTGTTGAGTGGTATTTTTACCGAGGAAGAAGTGTTTAAAGTTATGAGTCAGTGTGGAAGCTCGAAGTGTCCTGGGCCTGACGGGTTCAACTTCTTCTTCATTAAGAGTAACTGTGAGATTATACGTAAGGATGTTGTTAGAGCTATTCTCTTCTTCCAGAGCAGTGGGTATGTACCGAGAGGTTGTAATTCTTCTTTTATCACATTAGTTCCAAAGAAGGCTAACCCATCTGAGTTGAATGAGTTTAGGCCGATTTCTCTAGTCTGTTGTATTTATAAAATTCTCTCAAAGGTATTGATGAACAGGTTGAGTAAGGTGCTACCTAGTGTTATTGATGTTAACCAATCTGCGTTCCTTGAGGGGAGGGGTTTGATGAACAACGTTCTGGTAGCAAATGAAACGGTGCATTTCTTGAAGAAGGAAAAGAAAAGTGGGGTGATGGTTAAAGTGGACTTTGAAAAAACCTATGAATCGATGAACAGGAAGTTCCTTTATTCCATGATGGGTAGACTTGGATTCAGTCCTTTATAGATTAAATGGATCAAAGCTTGTATAGAGTCAGCTTCAATCTCAGTTCTGGTGAATGGAAGCCCTATGGAGGAATTTAAGCCAAAGAGGGGTCTTACGCAAGGCGATCCGTTAGTGCATTTCCTCTTTCTTATAGTAGCCGAGGGCCTAACAGGGTTGATGATGAATGCTAGAAGTGCAGGTATATTTAAAGGCGTTTAGGTGGGCAGTCAGAGAGTGCAGGTTGACCTATTGCAATTCATAGATGATACGTTATTCTTTTCCAGTCCTACGTATCACAATATGCTGTTATTAAAGTTATGTTGAGATCCTTTGAGTTGGTGTCAGGACTGAGGGTCAACTTTCATAAGAGTACAGTTGGGCCCGTGGGCATTTCTGAGCTAGATCTATGTGTCTTCTCAAAATTTCATAATAGCATACATATGGGCCTACCTTTTAAGTACCTTGGTATGCCTATTGAAGGAAACCCCAGGAAAAGTGTGTTCTGGAATCCCGTCGTGGAAAAGATCAGGTCTAGATTATCGAGATGGAATGGGAGATTACTTTCAATGGCAGGTAGAATATGTCTGATTAATTCTGTTATCAGCGCTTTACCCTTGTTCTATTTCTCCTTTTTCAGAGCACCTGTGAGTGTTTGTAACCTGATTAGACGTATTCAGGAACAATTTTTATGGAGATGGGGCCATGATAGTAGGAAGATTGCTTGGGTGAAGTGGAAGTAGATATGTAGGCGAGTTGAATATGGTGGACTGGGTGGGACTACTAAGGAGGGCTTATGGTGGGAAATCCTACTAGCTAGGTACGACTATTGGCGGAATATGGGTGTATCTTCAGGTTCTAATAAGGATTATGTGTGGTGGAAGGATTTGATCAGGGTATGTGGTAATGTTATACAAGGGAATTGGTTTGAGAGTAAATTCCAGCGATGTGTCGGAGATGGTCGGTGTGTTAAATTTTAGAGTGATTGGTGGGTGGACGACAAAGCATTGAAAGACAAATTCCTAAGGTTGTACTCTATTTCTTTAAATAAAGAAAGCTTGGTAGGTGACGTTGTTGAATGGGATGGTGGTAGGACCTCTCGTTGCACAACTTGGAACCTTAATTGGCGAAGAGAGAGGTTCAAATGGGAAAAACACCTTGAAGAACAAATGTTGACCTTGATCTCAAATGTAAAGTGGGATGTCAAGAGAGAAGATAGGCTGGTATGGGTGGGTAAGGTTACCTAGGAGTATACAGTCAGGTCTAGATATAACATCTTGATTGGAGAGAGCTCTATGCAGTCTTCAGTTTCTTTCAAGTTGTTGTGGAGTTTAAGTGCTGCCCCTTCAGCGATTTTGGGTGTATGGAGGATATTGTTGGACAGATTGTCAACTAGACTTAACTTAGCACGAAGGGGAGTTCAGTTGGTAAATCCGCTTTGTCTTCTGTGCCAGGATGGTGTTGAATCCACTGATCATTTGTTTAATACTTGTATTGTGGTACAACAAGTGTGGGACCAGTGCGACAGGTGGATTGGAAAGGTAAGTGTTAGACATCAGGCCACTCATGTCAATTTTCAGAGTTTTTGCTTATTGGGCCAAAAGCAGAGCGTTAATAGAGCCTGGAAAGGGTTGTGGATAGCCATTATATCGGAAGTATGGAGTCACAAAAATAAGGTGGTATTCAAGGGTGGGGTCGTGGATGCTAATAAAATCTTCAGTCTAGCTCAACTTAAGGGCTGACTGTGGGCTAAGTACAAGATGAAGAGAATCTCATTTTCTTATTCGGATTGGAACCTCTCTCCAGTACTGTACCTCTAACCATTGGCATAAAAACTCTTGAGGTATGGTTGGATGGCCCCCCTCCCTACTATGTACGTGGATCTATATTTGTATCTATTTTTTGTGTATTCATCTTCCTAGATACTAGTTCTGTTCTTTTTCAGGTGCCCCTAGGATCCTGGTTTTTGATCTGTCTAGTAGAGTGTCTTTTTGTATGGATTTATGTTTTGGTAGTTGTGACACTTATTCTTGGATAAGGTGTGTTGTACAACAGTTGGAACACCCCTTAAGTGTTCCTTTTATTTTATTCATTCTGTGCTGTTCAAAAAAAAATAAAGCAAATGAGTTTTTAATCAAATTAGAAATCGCAAGGAAAAAGTTGAAGAGTTATTGAATAAATTGATGGGTCAAACGAGCTTGAAATTGAACTGGCTATAACAATATCATACATTGATCTCTTGCAAAATGAGTTGAAGTTAGCTAAAGAGATGGAGAAAAGTGTTGAAGGAGATGAAAGTGTAAAGCATTTGGAAGAAAGTGTTAGAAAACTGGATCAATAAGAAGTCTAGGTTCATTTATTTGTAGCAAAGAAACCTTATGTATGTGTTTATGTTCTATTGGGCATAAATGGGGAGATAAGAAGTATAGATTGGTTTTTCTTTTACTTCATCAAATGATTCAAGAAGAAAACTGAGTATTATTTTGTAATAAATTGTAGGGCATACATTACCAAAGGTGTGAGTTAAGAGAGACTCATGCTCCTGTTGGTTATTACCATAGTCAATTTTTGGCTTGGTGTGTGAAATTTTAAGACATACTAGTTTTGGTAACAGAATAAATTAAATTTCTAGTGACTGACCAGACAATGGGTTTTTGATTGTGTAATGATGTTTGGAAATAATGTGTAGTGTTTATTTTTTCATGATCATATGTAAATAATGTGTAATGTTTATTTGTAAGTCTAACTAGTGTTTGTTGTTTTCTTGATGACAACAATGCTAAGATGAAAGCATAGGGCAAACCTCATGCAGCAGGAGCCGGTGACATTCTTGGCCACACAAAAATGAGCTTGCCTATGCCACCATCAATAACACTTGCAAATTGATTGGAGAGTCTTAAACATCATTTTACTGATATTTATTTATTTTAACCACTTTCCTAATAGTGATAAGAATAAAGATAAGTTTTGGATACTTTTTTTTATATTTAGGTTAATTGGTCTTTAATTGAAAATTTTATTCAATTTGAAGAAATTTTTAGAAATTTTCCAAACTTAAACATGTTCCGTATTTTGTCCATAACTTTTACTATATACCTCAAATTAACTTGATCTTTATGACATTTTATAGATAACTCGAAGAACTACACATTTTATTAGAGGGTCCAAGACTAATTATTCTTGAGATATTAATAAAAAGTTTAAATTTTTTAACAATGTGGTTATTCATGATTTTTTTAAATAAGGACTTTGTCCAATTTGTGCGCTTTTTCACTAACATTAAAAAAAGTAAGTTAAAATTTCAGGATTTTGTTTTCAATTAAATATATATTTTTGAATTTAATTACAAAAATAGGTTATGAGGTTCTTTTGTCAGAAGAGATGTATTTAGAAAAAAAAATTACAAAAGAGATACTTGAAGAGAGAAAAAAAAAACTTGTAAACCATAAAAAGGACTTCATTTCAAATAAAATTATTGGTGGAGTGATTTTTCCAAAAGAAAACTTATTTTTTTCTCCTAACGTTATTGTTCTAAGTAACCATAAAATAATTCTACAAAATCTTCCCACACACTGTAAACAAATTAAATTCCATAAATTTAATGAATAAGAACAAATTTCAGGACTTCAAATGAAGAAATTAATAATATTAATTATTTTTAAACTCTTCTAATCATATTGGAATTAAAGTTGAAAAAATTAAAGTATTCATGGTTTCCTATTTCTATAATAAGTTAAACCAATACATTTTCTTAAAGTAAAATAATGTATGAAAAATAGAATTCAATATGCACTTGACATATTAACTGAGACAAGAATGCTTGATAGTAAGTTTTGCATTACAATAATTCTTTTTTTTTCAAGCTGCAGAAAAATTACAGAAGCCATAATCCTACAGGAGACTCATTGGAAAACTCTTATATCTCACAATAAACGACCATATATAAGTTTTGTTATACATCAACTTAGTCAAATCCTACAAGAACCAACAATTCATCATCAACAAGTTGCTTGAAATGCTCTACACTACATCAAAGCTAATCGTACTAAGGGGTCATTCTTTGCAATAGATTCAAAAATACAAATCAAGGCCTTCAGTGACCCTGACTGTGCATCTTGTCAAACACAAGACGATCCACAACTGAATAGTGCATTTTCTTAAGATCATCTTTGATTTCGTGAAAAGAAAAAAAAACAAAACACTATATCTAGATTTTTTTTAAGCTTAGTATAAAGCTCTAGCTACTACTATTTGTGAACTACAATAGATTAAATATAATCTTTCAAGACGACATTCAAACAAATGCTACCTCAGTACTATGGTGAACCTGTTCTTCTGCCGCAAGGTAATTCTCAAAAAAAAAATGTGCTCAATTTTTTTAATGATGATATCATTATGACCTAGGTTTTAGCAAGTTTTCTAAAAGAAAACAACATGCAAATATCAAAATACAAGATAAAACTACTACTTTACATGAAGAAAGATGGTTTGTTTTTAGTCCTGCGAAGAAAGATGAGGTGGATAAGTATATTTGCTAAAGGTGAATTCTTTTCTCAAATCACAACAACATTAACTCTTTTCTCAAGAGATCTTTATTCATCTTATCTTAATAATAATAATAATAATAATATATATATATATATATATATATTGTCGCAACCAAGGTCACGACGGGGACGGCGAACAAAATAAAATTATTTTAAAAAAAACAGAGGAGTCGCCCCACCATAGTTTATTATGGAAAAACTATGAAAAACCAAAACAATTGAAAAAGCAAGTTTGCGAAAACCAGATTTCGGATCCGGGAGTCGGTTACGTGTGGGGAAGGTATTAGCACCCCCATAACGCCCGTCCTAAGACGGTACCTTTAATTAAATGAGTAAAATAAGTGTGATTTTGTAAAGTGTTTATTTTCCTAAAGAGAAAGAAAAAGACAAAAATACAAATAAAAACAAAGAAAAATATTTTTTATTTTGGGAAAGGGCCCGACAAGGTTTCACCTTGCTCCTACGTATCTCCATTTAAGGGTGGAGAATCAGGGTTACGTAGTTCTTCGAATAAGATTGTTTATCGAGTTAATATTTTATTTGTGATATTTTTGTAATTAATTTGTTATATTTGATATTAAAATGATTTATTTCCAAAGTTTCATATTAAATATCGTGTGACGCGTGTGGCCATTTGATATTTAAGAAACATTTGGAATCATAATATTAAATATCGTATGACGCGTATGGCCATTTGATATCTAGTATTATTAAAAAAATAATATTTCAAAATTTTATTTCCAAAGTTTTATATTAAATATCGTATGACGCGTGCGGCTATTTGATATTTAAAAAGATATTTGAAATAATAATATTAAATAACGTATGACGCGTGTGGCCATTTGATATTTAACATTATTAGAAAATATAATATCCCAAAATTTTAGTTCCAAAGTTTTATATTAAATATCGTGTGACGCGTGCAGCCATTTGATATTAAACAAAAAACTTTAGAATAATAATATTAAATATCGTATGACGCGAGTGGCTATTTGATATCTAAAATTATTAAAAATATCATACCCAAAAGATTGTTTATAAGGTTTAGGTATCTAAATTTTATTTTATTAAAAATCAAAGAAAAGAATAGGAGTTAAATTTCTTATATCTCCTATCCCTCTTCTCCAATTATGACATGATAAAAAAAATGCAATGAATGCTTGTATAAGAAATAAAATTTATTTATTTACAAAACGCTATTTATTTTCTATTTTGTATTTTTTTAAAGAAAAGTATAGTTAGAGGTAAAGACGTGCAAAATATCTCCCTTTGTGCCCTAAACCAGGTTCAACATACCTAAAGGTCTATGGCATTAAATGTACACTCACATAGGTTGGCTCTTAATTCCTAAGGATATAAGGCCACTAGAGCTATGGCTCACTCCATCGCATAGTCATAACAGTTGGTAAACAACTTTTATGGACGTACAAATGAAGCAAACAAACTCTAGTTGGGGTTCTCCCAAAAGCCAGAAAAGGAAGTACATCCTTGTGACATTGCTACACAACCCCTTCTACTTCTAAGCTTTCTCATACCCAGGTATAGCGCCCCACTCATGATATTCAAAAGTAAATGTGTGTGTGAAAGGAGAATAATGCACCCAAAACCCCCACCTGCAAAACAGCCAGAAAATTTCTCAAGTAGATATAGCATGTCGCCTACCCTAGGGTTCAATTATTCAAGCAAGAACAAACAAGAATACATATATACAAAAAGAAACAAGAATACATATATAGAAAGAGAAAGGAAAACACAAACATTTAGAAAATCACACTCATATTCACTTATTTAATTAAAATTGGCTTGACTGTCAAGTACGCCCCAGTGGAGTCGCCATCTGTCGCAATCGGGGCCACGACGGGGACGATGAACAAAATAAAATTATTTTAAAAAAAACAAAAGAGTCGCCACCATAGTTTATTATGGAAAAACTATGGAAAACCAAAAAAATTGATAAAACAAGTTTGCGAAAACCAGATTTCGGATCTGTGAGTCGGTTACGTGTGGGGAAGGTATTGGCACCCCCACAACGCCCGTCCTAAAATGGTACCTTTAATTAAATGAGTACAATAAGTGTGATTTTGGAAAATGTTTATTTTCCCAAAGAGAAAAAAAAGACAAAAATACAAATAAAAACAAAGAAAAATATTTTTTATTTTGGGAAAGGGCCCGATAAGGTTTGACCTTGCTCCTACATATCCCCATTTAAGGGTGGAGAATCAGGGGTTAGGTAGTTCTTTGAATAAGATTGTTTATCGAGTTAATATTTTATTTGTGATATTTTTGTAATTAATTTGTTATATTTGATATTAAAATGATTTATTTCCAAAGTTTCATATTAAATATTGTGTGACGCGTGTGGGCATTTGATATTTAAGAAACATTTGGAATAATAATATTAAATATCATATGACGCGTATGGCCATTTGATATCAAGTATTATTAAAAAAAATAATATTTCAAAATTTTATTTCCAAAGTTTTATATTAAATAATGTATGACGCGTGCGGCCATTTGATATTTAAAAAAACATTTGGAATAATAATATTAAATATCGTATGATTCGTGTGGCCATTTGATATTTAACATTATTAGAAAATATAATATCCCAAAATTTTATTTCCAAAGTGTTATATTAAATATCGTGTGACGCGTGCAACCACTTGATATTAAAAAAAAAAACTTTAGCATAATAATATTAAATATCATATGACGCGAGTGACTATTTGATATCTAAAATTATTAAAAATATCATACCCAAAAGATTGTTTATAAGGTTTAGGTATCTAAATTTTATTTTATTAAAAATCAAAGAAAAGAATAGGAGTTAAATTTCTTATATCTCTTATCATTCTTCTCCAATTATGATATGATAAAAAAAATGCAATGGATGCTTGTATAAGAAATAAAATTTATTTATTTACAAAACGCTATTTATTTTCTATTTTGTTTTTTTTTTTAAAAGAAAAGTATGGTGAGAGGTAAAAATGTGCAAAATATCTCCCTTTGTGCCCTAAACCAGGTTCAACATACTTAAAGGTCTACGGCATTAAATGCACACTCACATAGGTTGGCTCTTAATTCCTAAGGATATAAGGCCACTAGAGCTATGACTCACTCCATCGCATACTCGTTGCAATTGGTAAACAACTTTTCTGGACATACAAATGAAGCAAACAAACTCTAGCTGGGGTTCTCACAAAAGCCAGAAAAGGAAGTACATCCTTGTCACATTGCTACACAACTCCTTCTACTTCTAAGCTTTTTCAGACCCGGGTATAAGGCCCCACTTATGATATGCAAAAGTAAATGTGTGTGAAGGGAGAATAATGCACCCAAACCCCCCACCTGCAAAACAACCAGAAAATTTCCCAAGTAGATATAGCATGTCGCCTACCCTAGGGTTTAATTATTCAAGCAAGAACAAACAAGAATACATATAGACAAAGAGAAAGGAAAACACAAATATTTAGAAAATCACACTCATATTTACCTATTTAATTAAAATTAGCTTAACTCTCAAGTAAGTCCCCAGTGGAGTCGCCATATGTCGCAATCGGGGCCACGACGGGGACGACGAACAAAATAAAATTATTTTACAAAAACAGAGGAGTCGCCACCATAGTTTATTATGAAAAAACTATGGAAAACCAAAAAAATTGATAAAGCAAGTTTGCGAAAACCAGATTTCGGATCCGGGAGTCGGTTACGTGTGGGGAAGGTATTAACACCCCTATAACGCCCGTCTAAAGACGATACCTTTAATTAAATGAGTAAAATAAGTGTGATTTTGTAAAATGTTTATTTTCCCAAAGAGCAAAAAAAGACAAAAATACAAAGAAAAATATTTTTTATTTTGGGAAAGGGGCCGACAAGGTTTGAGCTTGCTCCTACGTATCTCCATTTAAGGGTGGAGAATCAGGGTTATGTAGTTCTTTGAATAAGATTGTTTATCGAGTTAATATTTTATTTGTGATATTTTTGTAATTAATTTATTATATTTGATATTAAAATGATTTATTTTCAAAGTTTCATATTATATATCGTGTGACGCGTGTGGGCATTTGATATTTAAGAAACATTTTGAATAATAATATTAAATATCGTATGACGCGTATGGCCATTTGATATCTAGTATTATTAAAAAAATAATATTTCAAAATTTTATTTCCAAAGTTTTATATTAAATATCGTATGACGCGTGCGGTCATTTGATATTTAAAAAAACATTTGGAATAATAATATTAAATATCGTATGACGCGTGTGGCCATTTGATATTTAACATTATTAGAAAATATAATATCCCAAAATTTTATTTCCAAAGTTTTATATTAAATATCGTGTGACTTGTGTAGTAATTTGATATTTAAAAAACATTTGGAATAATAATATTAAATATCGTATGACGCATGTGACCATTTGACATTTAATATTATTAGAAAATATAATATCCCAAAATTTTATTTCTAAATTTTTATATTAAATATCGTGTGACGCGTGCGGCTATTTGATTTTTTTAAAAAAATTTTAGAATAATAATATTAAATATCGTATGACGTGAGTGATTATTTGATATCTAAAATTATTAAAAAACATCATACCCAAAAGATTGTTTATAAGGTTTAGGTATCTAAATTTTATTTTATTAAAAATAAAAAAAAAGAAAAATAATGAAAGATAAAGATAAAAATAAGACAATCAAAAATATGCAAAATTGAAAAATGAAAATGATGGGATTTTAGCAATTATTAAAGAGTGGCGGGGCCCACTTGCATTTGAATACTTCTGAAGTATTTAAATACCCTTAAAAGAGTGGCTAGGCATTGTAACGTAAATGTGTCATGACTTTTTGGTAAGAATTTAGAGAAGTGAGGTCCACATGCAGTGAAATAAGGCGGCTAACAATTGCTTGCATTTGCACATGAGTGAAATTGCCCCTTCCTTTTTCCATTTCCGCAGCCGAACGCACTTTAAGTGAGAATATCTCACTTGGAACCAACCATGAAGACCATGCAAATTTTGCCACGTAGCCACATATGCCCCCACACAACCAATATGACATACTCCTTTGGCATCTTCAGTTGGCAATGCTACATGAGAGTTTCGGCTTTTTTTTCCTATAACAAAAATCTATTTACTAAAATAGATAAATTCTATTAAATAGATAAATATAATTTTAATATGATCAAAATAAAAATAACATGCTAACGATTTTAATTAATAACATTAATTAAAATCATTTCTCTTTCTGTAATCATTTTTTAATTATTTGATATTATGATTATTAGGTTTAATAATTAATAAAATAAATAATAATCATTATATAATAATAATTAACAAATAATGTTTTAATTATTTAGTACTATATTTGTTACTTTAATAATTAATAAAAAAAATTAATAATAATAATTAACAAAACTGTAATAAAAAAATTAAGACATATAAATTTATTTTAAATTAAAACAAAATAACATAATAATAATAATAATAATAATAAGAATAATTCATATGAATTTAATAATAATTATTTTTTTTAAATTAAAATAAAATAACATAATAATAATAATAATAATTAATAATAAGTGAATTCGATAATAATAAATATTTTTTAAATTAAATTTGTATGAAATTATTCTTATCATTATTATTATTTAAATTAAATTTATATGAATTTAATTAAAATTATTGTTAATATTATTATCATTATATTATTTTATTTTATTTTAAAATAAATTTATATCTCTTAATATTTATGTTATAGTTTTGTTAATTATTATTATTATTATTTATTTTATTAATTGTTAAACCTAACAATCATAATATCAAATAATTAAAAAATGATTATAGAGAGAAAAATAATTTTAATTAGTATCATTAATTAAAATCGTCAACATGTCACTTTGATTTTGACCAATTTAAAATTATATCTATCTACCTGATATAATTTCTCCATTTTGGTAAATAAATTTTTTTATATCCATTATAGGAATTAAAATTGAAAAGTATTAAAAGTCACAAACAGAAAGATGTGTTATCATCTTTGGTAGGCACACTCATCCCTCTTTGTAAGCTGAATGACCCCTGTAAGCTGAATGACCCCATCCAGAACAAGAACCTTGCCATAAGTTGAAGACTGGAAGACCATGACATTCTGATAGTCAGACTTCCCTTCAAACAGAATCTTTTCCACCTTCAAAGAATGCGCCTCCCCAGGCCATATTGAGCTGATTTCAGAGAACCAACCGGGCGGGCATAACCGCAGAGATACCAGGGTGTTGAGAGTGGTTGGGGAGCGTTGAAAGGGTGGCAGAGACGCCATTTTCTCCGCCGTCTTGGCCTTCTTCTCTGGGTCTCTTGAAGTCTGAAAACTGAACGACGTTGTTTTCCGCAGCCATGTTCTTCTCTGAAGTGAGTAGGGAAGGCCATGTTTGGTGGTTACGTAGTTACGTGGTTAGAGAATTTTTTTTTGGGACTGGTTTTGTTTTAGGGTTTGAGGTGAAGGTTGAAGAGAGGGAGTGAGGAATGGTTAGCTTTGCCATGGTAGAGGATGAGCACGGTGGAAGGTTAGGGTGCAGCGGAGGCGTATAGCTAGGCGATTAGCGAAGGAAGTGGTGACCACCGGCAACGGTCTCGGTGACTTATTGTGACGTCAGATTCATGGCCTTTTGCATGGTGAACTCCTTCGATGGCGCAGATGGGAAACATGGTATTGCCTTGGCTTAGTGGGTGCATAGTAGAGTGTTGTATGCTGAAGGTGCATGGGGTGAAGTGTGTGCCTTTTTTATGCTTTTTATGTTTTAGCTTTATAAAGTATATGCATGCTAAAACTATGGAGTGTATCATACAGAATATATATAAGAGAAAAAACAATTTCTTAAAAGAAAATATACTTGTTCTTAAAAAATAGTTGTTTTTATAATTGTTTCTCTTCAAAGTTACTTTAGCTTGTAATGCTTTTTTCCAAATGTATTCTTCTATGTGCTTCTTTTTCTTTCTCTTCCCGTTAAAAATGATTCTGTGAATCCTTGTTTCTCTTTATATATCTTCTCTCTTTTTATTTTAAAATGAGAGTAGTTCAGAGTACTTATCACCATTTGACTTATTTTTTATTTTTTTTTAATTATCATTTATTATTAAAGATGAACTTAGCCATGTGTGATCAAGTCATCTTTTAAAAGAATTAAGAAACTCTTATTTGTAATTTGCCCCAAATGTCAACTTATCGGACTTCCATTTAAAAGAGTTGATCACCTATTTTATTTTTTGCTGAAAACAACTTTTTAGATTATATACTTAGTCTTGTTTTGAGTTGAAAATTTTGGCTCAGCATATTTCAAAAATATACTATTAACTTTGATTATATTTTTAATATATATATATATATGTTTGAAAAAGCATTTGATTATGTAAATACCTTCTACATTTTTAATTAATTAATTAATATTTTTAATAACATAAATTAAAATAATTATTATCTTAACATATTAATTTTTTTAAAAATTTTGTCTGTACTGTTTTTATTTCACCAATTTGACAAATTAGACGAAAAGAAACAAAGTAGGTTGAAAATATTTCTTTAATATGCATCTTAATGACAGTCCTATAAATTAACAATTTAGAAGGTATTTATGAATTCTGATATATATTTTGATGGTGGAATCTAAAAAGTTTTTTTCTCAACGCCAGTTATAATATTTCAACACCACTTGAAGGTGCATAAGGGTGCAGAAGAAAGAAGCCAGATGAAAACACTAACTTAGCCACCAAAATTTGAAAACTAACAGACTCACGTAAATTGTGACCCACTCTACCACTTCATAAAAATCTAAATTCTTATTACTTTTTATCTTGAAGAGATGATTTGTATTTATAATAATATATATATATATATATATTATAAATACAAAACTTTCCTTATATAAAGAGAGATAGATTATCTAGTGGTAAGGTAAGAAATTTATATATATATATATAAAAGAACTCCATATAGATATTATTACACTTCACTTTTATGTAGAGAATTCCAAAATCATTAGTAGGAATAAATATACAATTTGGTATAACTTTTATTAAGATTGAGGGGTATATTTACTAACATTCTTTTATAGAGTTACCGGTTCATAATGTTTAATAATGAATTATTCTGTGCATAAACAATTACAATTATAAAAAAACAAAAAATGATTTGAGATATCTAAGAACAAAGGAATGCAAGTGATGTTATTAATTGTGTAGATATTTGATAATGGCAATGTATCCCTGAAATTAAAATTCAAATTCTCTGTAAACCTTTTCCACTATTATCAATTTCTTTTTTTTTATTCCTATTAACATGGTAAAATATTTTAAGTTTCACAAATATATTGAAATAAAAGGCAAGTCAAAAGTACATTTATACAATAATATTAAATTTTGTAATTATGTATTTAAAATTTGTTTGGTCCATCACTATTTTAACATGCTTTAAATTTGTTGATAAAAAGACATGTTTTATATTTGAATTTATTTTACTTTGAACCATATTTTACAAATTAAATCATACTTTAAAATATTAAAGCTACATCTAGTACCGAACCGATTATTTGGGCAATATGTCCCAGATTTTTTTTTTTCAAGCGAAGAAACTTCAGGACGGGAAGTAATATGATTTATTCCCATATCAAAAGCCTATTTTTTTTCCAAAAAGTTTTGAAATAGAAAAAAAAATGTTCGATAATAAAGCAAATTGATAGGTTAATTCAATAATTAGATAATAATTAGTTTGATCTGTTTTACCGAGAAGGTCTACGGTTCAAGTCCGCATAGCTCTAATATTCCTACAGATACTAAGAATATTCATAATATTTAAGATCGAATATATGTCATTACTAAGACTATTCCTAAAAAATAAAAACAATTTGTAAATTTCTATCCGAACATATTCATATTCGATAGAGTAATATTAATATTAGTATATTAAGCTAGTCTAAAAAAATGGAGACTTTAGACTCAAAATTAAAATGAGTTCGGTATATTTTCTACATTCAGATGAGTACTTTTATGTTTCTTCTTTACGAATATGATATTTTTTGGAAAAACTTTAAGATTGTATTCCCGTCTTCAAAATATAATTTGTGTTATTGAATCTTGTTTTACACATCAAATCAGCATTTTAAGATATTAAACCGATAAACTAATTACAAAATTTAGTTTGTGTTATTGAACCTTGTTTTACACATCAAATCAACTTTTTAAGATATTAAACCCATAAACTAGTTACAAAATTTTGATAAAGGGCAAGACAATCTTTATTAATTAGATGTCAAATTAACTTTGAAAGTAATTACTTTACTCCATTTGGGAACAGTGGCAGATTAGAATGGAAAACAAATAGAACATATTCAGAAACTAACATATGCAATTACAATAGTTTATTCATGTTATAGGACAGCCTGATTCAACAATATAGCATTTGCACTTATATTAGGGAAGCTTTATTCATTTTAACCAAAGTAATTATTAGATTTGTATTTATCATAGTAAACATTAATGAATGCATTAGGAAAATTCTATTCATTTTAACCAAAGTACTTATTAGATTTGTGTTTGTCATAGTAAACATTAATGAATGCATAATAAATTACTTCTTGCAAATTCAATTGGTTGAGAAAAAGAGAAGAAAAAACTCACCTCTAAATGAAAACAAAAATACCATTGTCATAAAGCTAAACCAGTCTCACCACCATTCGGCACCGCCATAGATATGCATTGGAAGATTCTAGAAATAGGGAGAGTATGTATTAGGATTATACAGTTAGTTTTAAGAGTGTGTTATTATAAAAGGTAAAAATAAATTTTGTAATTAGAGTTTTCCTGTTCCTAAATAATGAAAAAAACACTTCATTCAAATTTTTGAGATTGGTGACTGAAAAAGTAACTTTCGAATTTAATTCTTCTCAGACAATGCTTACACCCCTATCTTCCGCCCAAGGGGCATTCTTCCTACACATTTTCTCCCAGCACCTTTATATAATCAGCGCATATATCCTTAATAAAAAAATTAAATAAATTCAAATGACACATATCTAATAAATTATAAAAAAAAAATTGAAATTACTATTAATTGAAAAAACAAATTTTCATAACAATTTTCACTTCATTTCAATTCAATTTCAATTAACCGTTTTGAGTGGATCCGTATCAAATAAAGTTGATCAACAAATTAATCCATAGATATATAATCTATTTTACTTATTACATCTTTAACATCATCTTCATATTAGTGTCATGTTAGTAATAATAATAATTTTTTTCCATTTACTTTGTCATCTCATAATAATTTGAATAAAATTTTTTGCCTAAGAAAGACGTGAATTGCATTGCTTGTTAACTTTTTCACAATCCTAATTTGTTAATTTTTCATTTTTTATATATCATTTTAAATCAAATATACAAGTAGTTTTGGTATAGTTTGCTTCAGTATGATTTTTGTATAATTATGATTAATTACCGGATTTTATAAAGAGAAAGAGCAGATTGAAGTGGAGTTTATCGTAAGCATGTTTAAATATTTTCCATGTTATCTTACTATTCCAATTGAAGATGGTATGTGAAACCGCTAAAGAAGTTGCAACTCAAATTTCAATTACTATGAGCGTGATTTTCCTTGTAATTTCACATTTAAGTAATTTAGATCATACATAATTGTTGGCACATCTATGCTACCTTGCTTAATTCACGCATAAGTCAATTCATGCATTATGATCACCATTTTTTCACACTATTTGTTTTTATCAACAAAAAGAATTAATATAAATATGAATATGAAACATACCAGAAGTGCTTCAACCTTTACATCTACAGTTTAATTTTTGCACACTATTGTTTGGATTGCTGCTTTTAGAGTGGATAGGATTAAGCTCCAGATTAAAACTTTTAACATCTTAGAATCTGACATAACCTTTCTGTACTTTAAAGTTTTGATCACTGAAAATTATTTTCGTACTTCTTAAAATATTTTTTTTCCATTTATCTCATTTTCTTTATGATAAATAAATGATGTTATTCTTACTGGTTTTATCTTTTCCCATCAATAATTGTCTACTTTTTTTTTAATAAGTGGAATATTATATTTCTTATTAGTGTACTATGTATTGTATTAATACTTCTTTTTCAAAATAATCCTTTCAAATTTGGAGAAAAAAAAAATATCATTATTTTTCACTATATACATTCTATATATATAGATAAATGAGTTAATTATTTTCGAGAAAATAAATAGTGAATGTCTTAGATTGTGATATTCTAATTTTCACTACAAGAAAATTGCCAAATAGTGACCGAAATTAGTGACCGAAAAAATCGGTGACTATCGGTGACCGAATCAGTGAGTAAAACAATCGATCACTATCAATGACCGAATCAGTGACCGAAAAAATCGATCACAAATTCGGTCACAGATTCAATCACAGAATCGGTCACAGATTCGGTCATAGAAACCAGTCACAGAATCGGTCACAAATTCGGTCACAAGCTGGAACTATTCGGTTTTCAAAGGATTCTATTATCTTTAATGTCTTGTATATTCTAGATTTCTCTTTTAATATTCTTTCTGTGCAAAACTAATTGAAGACTTAAACTGCAAACTAATCTTTTATTATAAGCATTGTCAAATTTAGGATCTAAGATGATTGGGCAAGCTAATCTAGATCGTGGATTATATATTAAGTTCATGAAATCAACTCCAACTTCAAAGAGAATAGTTATTCTATTAATATTGTCCTTAATTTAAAGAATTTAACATGGATACCTAGCAATGTAGACTAGGCCTTCCTGTTAATAGAAAATGTTTGTGATATTTGTCATCTCTCTAAACAACATAAAATCCCTTTTCCCTACATTTACATTATTTCTATGAATGCTTTTAATCTGATTTATGTTGACATATAGGGTCCTATTGGTATTCCTTCTATTGATGGGCACAAATATTTTTTGACTATAGTGGGTGATTACACTAGACATATATATCTTGTGAGGACTAAATTTGAAACAAGTCTTATTAAACAATTTTGTCATGTATATTAAAAATCAATTAAATCAAAATGTCAAAGTAATTCGATTGTTGTTGAGAGAAAGCATAAACAAATTCTTAATGTTACTCGTAACCTTCTTTTTCAATCTGGTTTACTTAAAGCATATTGGTCTTACTTAAAGCATATTAGTCTTATGTTGTTACTCATGTCATTTATGTTATAAATAGATTACCTTTTACTGCTAATGATTACAAATCCCCTTATGAACTGTTATACAACTTACCTCTTATCTTGATCTGAAAGTCTTTGGTGCTCTCTATTTTGCTTCTACCCTTGCAAATAATAGGAAAAAACTTGAACCCTGGTCTAGAAAATGCATTTTTCTCATATATAGGACAAGAATTAAAGGTTATGTTGTTTTAGATACTAATAACAGAGAAATATTCATTAACAAGAATGTTATATTTTTATGAGAATACTTTTTCCTTACAAGATTTATAATAATTAGGATCTACAATTAACAAGATTTAGGATTTTGTTGAGTGAAGCATGTAAGATACATCTCCAAACAGCGGTTTAAGACTTCGGATTGCCCATCCGTCCGTTTGAGGGTGATAAGATGAACTCATAGCCAAAGTGGTTCCTTGAAATTTGAATAGGTGCTGCCAAAATGTAGTAGTAAAAATTTTATCCCTAACAGAGATGATAGAGTGTGGAATGCCATGAACTTTGAGGACATTGTGGGTTAACACCTCAGCCACCATTTGAGCATTGTGACGCACCGGTAATGGTATAAAACACGCAAATTTCGAAAGTCTGTCAATAACCACCATGATGACAGAATACCCATGAGAAAATGGTAAGCCTGTGATGAAGTCCATAGCTATATCTTGCCAAATTTGAGTAGGATTTTGTAATGGTTGGAGGAGTCCTACTAGTGGATGAGTTACATACTTTGCTTGTTGACATATGGAACAAGAGCGAACATATTCCTTAATGTCATGATTGATTCCCCTTCCACACAAATTGAACAGTAATTCGAGCTAAGGTGCGCTGAATACCTGCATGACCACCCATGGGGAGTCATGGAACTCTTTTACTAAAAGTTGCTTGATATGTTAGGTAGATGGAATCACGAGCTTACCTTTCCAAAACCACAACCCATCTTTGTTACACCAAACTATGGCTATCAACTGTGGCTTGATTATCTTTTCCGCGTTTGTACTCGATAGTAAAGTCAAACCCCAATAGTTTTGGAAGATATGCCTGCTGCTCGGGTGTTTGAATGACTTGATCTTGCATTTATTTTATACTTTGATGATCTGTATGTATAACAAATTTGTGACCCGATAAATAATGTCAAAACTTGGCTACCGCTTCTGTAATCGCATACTTCTCTTAGGCATAGGTTGACTGTTTCTGCATCTATCCTGATAGCTTTTTGGAAAAGAATGCAATGGGGTGATTATTTTGGGTAAGGACAGCCCCAATACCAACAGAGGAAGCATCAGTGTCCAACACAAATGGTTGTGAGAAGTTTGGTAGAACCAACCCAGGTGCTTGAGTCAATACAGATTTAAGGTGTAAGAACTTAGCTTCAACTTGCTCAGACCATGGGAAGGCATCTTTCTTTAATAAATCGGTCAGCGGTGCAGCTAATAAGGCAAATCCCTTAATGAACCTGCGGTAATAGCTTGCTAAACCAAGGAAAGCTCTGAGTTTTTTAACTGATGTGGGCATTGGCCATTGTTTGATGGCAAGAATTTTAGAATCATCCACCTGGACCCCTTTTTGTGTGACCACATATCCCAAATACTTAATTTTTGTCTGTCCGAAAGAACATTTGGAGAGTTTGGCAAATAATGAGTGTTTTTTCATCAATTGTAGGACTTGTGAAAAATGATCAAGATGAGTAGTCCAACTTGGGCTATATATTAAAATATCATCAAAGAACACCAAAACAAATTTTCTCATGAATGCAACAAAGATCGAATTCATAAATGATTGGAAGGTGGTAGGGGCATTTGCCAAGCCAAATGGCATAACCAACCATTCATATAAGCCATGGTTCTGAAAGGCCATTTTGTGTCTATCTGCAGGCTGCACAAGTATTTGATGATATCCAGAACGCAAGTCCAATTTAGAGAAGAATTTTGCACCAAATAATTCATCTAGTAGTTCATTTATTGTTGGCATGGGAAAAGAGTCCTTAATGGTGACTGCATTGAGGGCTTTATAATATGTACAAAAGCACCAGGTACCATCTTTCTTTTTGACCAGTAGGATTGGTGAAGAGAATGGACTACAACTGGGTTGTATTATTCCCTCTTGCAACATCTGAGTGACTAATCTTTCAATTTCTATCTTTTGACTATGAGGGTAACAATATGGACAGATGCGCACAGGTGGAGTATTTGGTACTAATGGAATATGGTGATAATGTGTACGTGGAGGAGGTAAACCATGAGGTTGTTGGAATACCTCTTTGTAATGATACCGTAGCACACTTATCTCCGGTTGTAACTCATGAAGCAACTCCATCCTTGATGAAGGTGACTCCTCTGGACAAGTAAGTTGTAAAGTGTACAATTCTGCAATTGCATTTGTAGCCTGTAATCGCTTGAAGTGATGAAATTGAGCTTGAAGTAGTTGGCTAACAGAATCCCCTTGTAACGTGATTAATGCTCCATTAAGGTAAAATATGATAAAGCCCTAATTATAATTAACCAAGTGTGTGTCTAAGGTGGCTAACCATTGAGTATCTAGCACCAAGTCTACTGCAGCAATAGGAAGCAAATAAGCAGAAATTCATAAACAATGACCCTAAATATAAATAGGTAGATTTTGAACTTGGCCTTCGCATTCCAACTACTCACCATTCCCAACCACTACCTTGAACGGAGGTGCTTTATGGACCTATAATTTCAGAAATTTGGTGAGTTGAGGTTTTAAAAATTATCTGAGCTGCCTCCAGCAAGAAGAATTTGAATGTCTACCCCATTTATAGAACCCGTAAATCTAATTGTACCTCTGGCCAATGTGCCTTTCAACCTGTGCAATAACTTCTTTGCGGAGTTGAGGAATCAAATCACCAACGAAATACTCCATCAGAAGGGTATCATCAATAATTTTAAGTAATTCAGCTCTTGGGTTGTCAAACTGTGAAGGCCCAAACTGCACCTGAATAGTTGTAGCAAGAGATAACCAATCCTGAATTTGATTAGAGCGTTCCATCAATTAACCATGCAAGCTCCTTGCCATCAAATTATAATGAGGCCAATGAAACCTTTTGTTCCTCAGGAATGGAATAAACACTAAAATAACATTCAGCTTTATAGAGCCATTACATTGCATCTTTGCTGGAGAATTTAGGAAATTCTACCTTCACGTGTGGATGTTGCTTCAGCACAGAGGATTACTGATGTGTACCTGGGTTCTGGAAACTTGACCCATCTACATAGAGATAATGAGATGTGGAAGCCTCTCCACGCTGATGTAACAAGGTGACAATAGAATCCAACATTTGTTGCACCTTCATAAACTTTGAGCATGAGCTTGACAGTTTGATTAACTTTGAGAAATTGCATATTATGACTAGTGAGAGTCTCTGTCATGCGCTTGATATCCGCTTGAATATCTTTCATCCATGTGTTTTCTACCATACTAGCTCAATGAAAGCACCAATGAAGCAATTGGACAATTTCACAAACAACTGGAAGAGTGTCTTTTGTATTTTGTAAGTAAAAGTTGTAAAACAACATTCAAATTATCCAATAGTATATCAAAACAGCAAAAACAATCTCATGGCAGCAGCATCCATAGTTTGTTCTCACTTGTAGCAGGTCACTCACTTGTAAATGGCTTGTGTAAGAAAAACAGAGAAGAAGGAAGAAGAACAAATTCAGATATTCAGAGAAGGGTACTCACATTCCATTTGTCCCTCTCTTCCCATCTTTGCTTTCCATATTTACGAAATCTCTCTTCCAATTGGGCTCTAACCGTTTTCTAGTGGACCTCCTCAATGCCTCCACGTTTTCAGAGTTTGTTACGCCCACTTGGTCTATGTGGCCCCTATTGGAATATTCTAGATTTGTATCAATATGCCATCACATATTAAAATATATATAAAAGAATGAAAAAAAAAACAAAATGAATATGGATCAACCCAAAATAGACAAACCAAATACAACAAAACTCCCAAGAAAACAACTAAAAAACCTATAATCATGTAGTGGAAACTTGTTAGACAAAAGTTTAGAGTAATTCTATAGAGAAGATTAAACTAAGTAAAATCTACAAGTTGCTTAATACCAAAATTTACCATTAGCAATTGTCTTCCTGTAATGAATCCATATTTAAACTTATTTATTTTTCTATACACTAAAAAAAAACTCAAATTATCTATGGAAATTATATACGGATGAAAATCCGTATGTAAAATTTGTATTATATATAGAATTTATCTACGGATTTGTATCCGTATATAAAATCAGTATTACATACGGAATTATCTACGAATTCAAATCTCTATATAAAATCAATATTACATACGGATTTTTACATACGAATTTGTATCCAGGATATTACATACAAATTTAATCCGTATGCAAATTCATATGTAATATAATCTATACTGAAAAACAACATTAAATACAGAATTACATACGGATTTTTTGTCAAGGATATTACATACGAATTTAATCTGTTTGTAAATTCATATATAATATAATTCATATTAAAAATGAACATTATACGGAATTACACACGAATTTGTATTCAGGCTTATTACACAAAAATTAAATTCGTATATAAATTCATATACAAATATTTATATTATTATTTTTAATATATTATTATTATTATAATAGTATTATTAATATTATTATTAACATTATTATTATAAATATTATTATTATTAAAATTAATAATAATATTGTTAATATTATTATTTATACTATTATTATTATTATTAATATAATATTATTATTGTTGTCATAAATATTAATCATATTAGTTATTATTGTCATAATTATTATTATTATTATCATTATTAATATTATTATTAATACATTATTATTATAAATGCTAATATTATTATTACTAATATAATAAAATTAAAATTTTATTATTTTATTATTACTATTAATATTATTACTATATTATTAATAGTATTGTTACTATTATTAGTATTATTGTTAATATTATTATTATAAATATTATTAATATTATTATTACTAGATATTATTAATATTATTTATATTTAAATAAAATGGTTGTTATTATTATTAATAATATTATTAACAAAATATTATTGTTGTTATTATTAATAATATTATCATCATCATCATTATTATTATTATTAATATTATAAATATTATTAATAATGTTCATATTAGTATTATATTAATTATAGAAATTATAATTACAATAATAATAATAATAATAATATTAATAATAATAACAATAATTATAATAAAAATGCTAATAATCATATTACTCTGGTTTAGTGGTAAGTTCAGTTCTGTTGATGCATGTCGGACTTGGGTTCGCTACTTTAGTCAAAGAATAAAGAGGACAAAGAGTTAGAGGGTAGATCAAGAGTTTTCTACAAGACTGGGTCATCTGAGCTTGTTTGGGGTCTCCAACAAGCTGTTCGAGCTCAAATGCAATCTTGAAGAGATCACTTCGGAGATCATTGAGCATCAAGATGAAATCTTTTACTTGTATAAATATTTAGAATAAAATAATTTGGGCCAATAAAAATATGGTTTGGACCTTGTATTTGGGTCATGGGTAGAATATGGTTAGAATAGGATAGTATAATCCATCTAGGGTTGAATTTGGGCTTTCTAAAGCCCAATGCAAACTCTAAAACATTCAAAGCTTGAAGTTGGTGAACAAGGAGCTACACAAAGCAAAGAACACATTAAAGATGTGCTAAATGTGAACAAGAGGCATGGGAAGTGTGAACGCTATACCATGCTCTTATCGGCTCTTCTAGATCTTGGGTTTTATTTTTTAATTTGGCTCCACTTTGATCTAACCCTAACACTATAAATGCGTGTGCTAGCCTATTGTAAGTTCAACTTCACTTGTTCTTGTGATCACCCCTAGGTTAACTCTTCTTTTGAGTTTAGCCTAAGTACCTTGTGACAGTTGGCCTCACCTCTCTTACATCTCCTTTTTCCTCAAGATCAATTCATCAAATTTGTGAATCATACACGACATTCATTACTTCCACTGCCTCGTTCATACTCCATTCAACATGAATCCCCAAATCAAGCAAGGAGCCAAAGTCATTTTTTGTCACTTAATAACCATGAAACTAAATCAAATATTACTACACATATATGATATAAGAACATATTGGAATTCCAAAACAATTGAAACTAATTCAAGATGGAAACAAGAATGAAATTGCAAGGATGCAAAAAAAAAAAAAAAAAAAAAAAAAATTAAAAAAAAGAAAAAAAAAAAAAAAATAAGAAAAATCAACTAAAACATCTAAAGAAAATAAAAGAACTATATACTATTAAATCCTCCAACAATGAATGCTCCTCCATAAACCTTTTTAATTTCAGTTCACACTTAACTATAGAGAGAACCAAATCTAATTTCTTCAAAAATACAAATCCTCATGACCAATCAGTTCATGGTCGTAAACTTTAATTATGAAATTTAGCAATCAACTAGTGTAAAGTAAAATTGAATAGAATTCATAGAAAAATTTGTACACTATTGAGAAACAAATTGAATCTCTAAAAAGATACAAGCCCATACTATAATTACTAAACAAGAAATAAAATGAAATACCCTAAATCAAAATACGTTCAAGGATGTAGAAAAAAATTAAGAAAAATCAACTAAAATATCTAAAGAAAATAAAAGAACTATATACTATTAAATCCTCCTACAATGAATGCTCCTCCATAAATCTTTTTTAATTTCAGTTCACACTTAACTATAGAGAGAACCAAATCTAATTTCTTCAAAAATACAAATCCCTAGGACCTATCAGTTCATGGTCGTAAACTTTAATTCAGAAATTTAGCAATCAACCAGTGTAAACTAAAATTTAATAGAATTTGTAGAAAAATTTGTACACTGTTGAGAAACAAATTGAATCTCTAAAAAGATACAAGCAAATATTATAATTACTAAACAAGAAATAAAATGAAATACCCTAAATCAAAATACAAAGATGAACATTAGAGATTAACAAAAAGGAGATAAAATTGAACAAAATCCATACAAAAATTCATACAAGAATAATAAAGACATATTGCAATAGTACATTGAAGTTAAAAACAACATTGATTACAATTAATAAAAAATAAAAAAAAATTACGAATAACTGAACAACAAACAAGAAAATAAGACTATAAAGGACACGAATCACTAATTGTTAACTACTTTTACGAACTAAAAACAAAAAATCATATATGAAATTTAACTTTCCAAGATTTCTAATAATCCTTCATCAACCTACAAACTTTAACATCAAACAAATCCAGAATAAAATTGTAAACCCTTGAAAATCAGAACATGTATTCTAAACAAGAACACGAATAGTAATAATAGAAGTAGAAATCATAAATGGAAACAAAATAGAAACTAAAATCGAAAAGAAAGAACAAAAAACAAGAATAAATGAAATCTGGAAACTAAAACTCAATTCGAAAGAAATATAATCGCTTGAATACTCGCAGAACTTAGAAACCCACAAAATGAAAAGTTCATTGTCAATAGAAATATCAAGTGCATTCCATAAAATGACATGAAATCATGAATTAACACAAGTAAAACAAACGTAGAAGATGCACGAAGAAGGAAGAAGCACTGAAAGAGTATAAAAGCTTGAAAACCTTTTTCATTTCGCTCCCTCTGGAACGTTCTCCACAAAGTAAAAGTAAAGAAATATAGTCAAATCCCTAAGTTCAAAATGAGAGATATTGCTAAATTTCATATATATCTTTTCGACATTTCTTAAAGTGAATTTAAAATATTACAAGGAAAAAATTATTTAGAGATGAATTTTTAGCTATCAAGTAAAATGATTGGTAATTGTGATGAAAATAATTACCAAATTATGTTTTGGTTGATAAATAACTATAAAATAAAAGTAATTATTGGATTTAGTGACCAATTAAGTCAATATCTTTTTCCTAAGCCTAAGGTTGATGCTAAACAACTTCAAAACAAAAAATTCAGTCAAAACAAAAAATTCAGTCATGTTATTATTCATAGATTTTGTAGAGACATTATCTGACAACTATTAGCTTATTTTTGTTAATGAGGACAAGTGCACCAATCACAAATATAAAAAGTAATAAATATATCATTCTCTTTCAATAAACATATGGAATACCTAATAATAAATACAATTATAACAAAATTAAATTACAATTCATTTGAAAGTTTTGATTTTTATGCACAAGAAAATAAAATTAAACAATAAAAATATATTTTTTGTATTTTTAATGAGCATTTGGAATGTGAGAAAATGATTGGAAGGATATGGAATGCAATTGTTAAAATTAAACATATCAAACCTCACTCTCATGCATAAAATCAATTTCCATCTTTTCAAATAAATGTCAATGTCAATCCATAATAATATTCAACCCCAATTCCTTAACAAATGAGTCTCTCTATTAACCATCAATTCCTAGAACAATTCTATGTCATTTGTAAACATGAACACTAAAAAAACTAAGAATAGCAAAGTTAACCAATTGGATTCTATCCATTATACTTATAGTTTTACCCTTCCAAGAAGAAAGCTTAAATCTAACTTTATCAACAAAAAAGGTTGAAGAAACCTTGTTTTGGAAGCCCTGTAAAAATAGGAATAGCTAAACAATTAAAAGGAATAGAACCTCTATCGTAGCCAAGAACATTTTTAACGTAGTTATTGAAAATAGAGGAGTGGTCAGTAGAAAAATAATGACTCGTAACAAAATTAATCCATTAACCCATAAGAATGGAGGAATTATGTGAGATTACTCATTGTTTTCCTATTAGCTGTAGAAAACAAAAATATCATCAACATAACTCTTATGGGATGGAAAATAAAAACTTTTCAAACTTGCCATTGAGAGCATTTTTCTAATAATTAATAACTTGAGAGATTCCTCTACATAAAGCATCTTTAGCAAGACAAAACATCATACGAGAGAGAGGATTACCCTGTCTACTACAAGAGAAGTATCCAACAAGGTTACCCTTAAACCTTATAGAAAGAAGAGATGATTGAAGAATCTACAAAATCCAGGATATGAATGTTTGGTGAGAGCCAAATTGTTGCTGTACCTATATAAGAAAATCCAAACTGAGTGTTAAAAGTTTCTTTTTTATATCAATTTTAAATTCCATGATACCACCTTTCACCTTTTTGGGCAATATATTTATAGTTTTTGAAGTAATACAAATACGATATTTGAGTTTTCTTCCCTTTATAAAACCATTCTAATTTGTAGAGATAATTCTACTAGCAATTAAGGTCAGCATATCAGCATGAATTTTGACATGGCTTTAAACCTAAAATTACCAACAACACTATGTCTGAAATCCTTAATAGAATCAACTATAAGGAATTTAGGGAGAAGAGAAACCACACTGGAATCATCCCATACAAAACCCAATTTTGAGAAAAAAAAAATAACTACTTAACAACATTACAAACGTACAAACAATATCCCAAAAAGCATAATAATTTTTCTTAGTCTCATCACTAGAAGAACAAGTTATAAAAAAATTGTTCTCTTCTTCATTAACCAACTTCGGAAATGTTTGAAAAAAATAAATTGATATTCTAGATAATCTTAAAAAAATAGAGATTTATGCAATTTTGTAAATTCAAGAATATGTAATTCTGTTTTTAAGAAATCAAACTTGTCTTTGGCAGACAAATTAATTAATGGATTCACAATTTGGATACACTTTATCTCACAATCACTATTAGTTGTGTGATCCATGATAAAATGATTTATGTATTTAAGTCAAGAATGTTAGATTGAATTTTTTATTAGATTAAGGACATTTTTATTGTCAAACTGGCATTATAGATAAGGCAAAAGACAAATTGGAATCGTCGGTAACATAATAATATGCTTTTATAGTTAATAATATATTTATCTGGTATCAAACAACTCATATATATATATATATATATATATATATATATATATATATA
>Ga0209489_102225_pt1 | contig 39663 bp, 20 predicted proteins | sample SiratrowhiteBW_FD_187527 | JGI IMG/M metagenome (GOLD analysis project Ga0209489, IMG submission 187527) | Root nodule microbial communities of legume samples collected from California, USA - Siratro white BW (SPAdes) (version 2) | ecosystem: Host-associated > Plants > Roots > Nodule | place...
GAACTGCATCGTCACATTTAATATATATGAATATTGTTCATGTCTTAGCAGTATTTCAGAAACACTCAATGAGGACTTTTGTATAGTTTGTTATTTGTCAAATTTAGTTGGATTAATATTTGACTCTCTAATAGGAATGTACTAGATTAAAAAAAAAATCTGTTTTTCTGCATGAAATGCATATAATTTAGAAAATGGAAACGTGTAGCTTAGGTCAAATCCCCAGTCTACGTGGTGCTTCCACGTCCGTATCCATGCCATGGCACTTATCACGTTTCGCTATAAAGTTTTTTCTTCTCCTTTTTTTCACTGCCTCTTTCTCCAAACAAACAACCCTTGCACACCTCAAACTCACCATGCCCTTATATCTGGATAAACAACATTATCAAAAAACACTAAAACCCTAACCCTAAACGTTAAAGTTTTCATAAAAAAACAAATACGAGCAGAGCTGGAGCTTAATGCCTAAGTTTCGTATTGCGTAGCTTCTTTAAGAAGCTGACAAAGACGTGTCGCGTGATACATAGCAAAATATTAATTCACAATTCTCAATGAAGAGTTATGTCATGCTAATATGTCTTCGTACGTAGATAAAACCAATTGGTTTCAACATTCCACATCACATAAATTTCAAACTTAACTGAAAAAAACGCCACAACAAGGTGTGGCATCATGAAAATGTTCAACAACCTTAAGCAGCAAGCGTCATACGCCGCATTAGCATACATTGTAATTAATTTTATACATAATAATATGCTTAGCTGATTGTGACATTCGTTCATATATGCGCCCATGTCAGATCAACAAAATTACGTAGTGAAGGTTCATACTAAATGAAAAGTTTGAATAATATTAATTACCATACCCTCATCTATGAAACTTGGAAACATTTCCGTAGAGCCAGGAAGGAGAACGTGTATACGAGTGAATGAGAAAATGGAGAAAGAGAGAATCCGTTACTTAAGAAATCTACCTGAAGAAAGGGGTTAAAAGGGAATATACACTATATACAGTATTTTTGTTGGTTGGTGCAAAGATGTATACATTCATCATAAATGTATTGTTTATGTTACATTCTTTGTCGGTTCGTATGTACATGTCTGATATGTCTGTGAATTTTCACAAAGCTTTAAGGACACTCTAATTTGACACTGCAGCTGAACTCCTAACACGCACACATGCTCATGCTAAAAAGGTAAAACGTCCTAAGAAGAATCAGGTTGCCCCATCTCCACTCTTACCCACCACCGTTTTCTACCTTTTTTTTTTCTTTCTCTTATTTAGTGTTCTCATTGTTCATACAATTATAGTTAATTTTCTTTCCTTAACCAATCTAATTAATCTTTCATGTATAATAATAAGAAGCGGTTAACTCACTAAGCCAAGAGTTGAAGCTCATAATTTAGTCCTTGATCCAACCGTATATACGGGGACAAGCAAACTTGGCGTCCAAGCATCCTTTTCTATATGTAGAACCCACTTTTAAGTCCCACCTTTCTTTTATCGGTTATACCCTTTGCCCCCTCTCACACTTCTCTCTCTCTCACGAAGTTGGTACAGTGCAAACAGTTTGGAAAACCAAACCAAGCTCAATTATACATAGAGAACACATGTAGGAGAAGCAAAAGTGGGAGACCAATAGAATTGATTTTCTCCCTACCAAAAACAAGAGGTGAATCGGGAAAAATTTGTATAGAAAGAGACAAGGCTATGAGCTTTATCTTTTCCTTTTTATGTTGCTCATTCTCTTGTGTTTACTTTTTCTTTCTTGGTTATATTATTAGGGAGCTGATATTGTAAGGAGGTGTGAAGGAAATCAAGGATCTGTTTTGGGATATATGGGCATATAGGAGAAAGAGATGACATGGTGCAATGACTCAGATGAGGAGAGGGGAATTGAAGTGGTTGCTCCCACTATTACTCCTACAACTAATAACACTCTTGTTACTGACACAAAACCATCCGAAAATCGCACCATAACTTGCCCCTCATGTGGCCATAACATTGAATTCCAAGATCAGGTACTGAAGAAGAGGTTTTGATTTGATCATTCACCACCATATGCTATGTGTTTTTTTCTTTTTTGTTTTATAAAGCCTTGCCCTTTTGTTTTTGGTGAAGAAACCTTGCCTTTGTTTATCCTACAAACTTTAATTTATTGTTATTTTTAATTTCTTTGGGCTGTATATGAATAATAGACTGGAATCAATGACTTGCCGGGGTTACCAGCTGGTGTGAAATTTGATCCGAATGACCAAGAGATATTACAGCATTTGGAAGCAAAGGTACTTTCTGATGTTCCCAAACTCCATCCCCTAATTGATGAGTTCATACCAACGCTTGAAGGGGAGAACGGGATCTGTTATACGCATCCAGAAAAGCTTCCAGGTGTTTGATATTTTTATTTTGCTTTCAACTTTTTTTTTTATCAATTTTGTAGTGTCTTCGATGCTTCTAGATAGTTATAAGCATACATTTATCTTTTCTTCTATCTCTTACCTCATTATATTAATTACTTACCATATTCATAGCAATTCCTCTTTTTTTTTTTTTTTTTTTTTTTTCTTATCTTCTCTATCTTCTCTTCATCATAATCTACCATAAAATAGGGTAAAAGTTTACAATTTTTTGGATGGTTTGTGACAATGTTTAAAGTTGTGGTTAAGGTTACGAATTCATTGTGATTCCTCGTAACCAATAAATAGGATTAAGTAACTCCAAAAAACCTTGATATACGCGGTTGCCACGGGAGTTTGATGCACAGTTTATGCTTATAATTGAAATTTTAATGCATTGGGAAGCATCATATTGAATAGTGTAATTGTTATTTTATCATTCATGAAACAAGGTTTTCGTGATGACTGTAAGTTTGCTAGAAAAAAAAGCTAGGCAGTTAAGAAAGAATGCGAAGACATTTATACTCTATAAATGAAATTATTATGTAGAAATCTGCTGTTGTTTTTAAAATTCTATACTTGTCATGGAAGAGATTCTAAAAGTAATGGGAGGCTATTTTTGTGAAAATTAGGGGCGAGAATGAACAGATACACCCTTGAATGAGATACTTTACCGAATAAAAACCTACTTTTTGCTTTGCTTTTCTTGAATTTATAACGTAGCAATAAAAATTTTCACTCGTTTGGAGTTATATGTGTCAGTCTTTTTCTTCGAAGAAATCAAGGAACAAATGTGAGTAATCAAATCTGTAAACCAACTTCTTCAAGTATGTCACAAGGAAAAATAATTTATTTGTGTTGTCAATGACTACCAAACTCAATGGTGGCATCTCATCTTACATTCACCCAAGTGCCATGTATATATTATTTCCCTAAATTCTTGAGCAATAATACTTTTAGAAAAAAAAATGGTAGCAATTAATACGATCACTGATGTTTGTTTCCAACATATTCTTTATTCATTGGGTGAGTTTTTATATTAGGCTTACCAGATAAATAGATAATAGAAATTACATGTCACCTCTTTTTTTTTTTTTCTCCCTCTAATAATAAAAGACATGATTAAATGTAACTAACACCTTTAATTATTATTGTTAATATTTAATGCTATAGTGTACTTTTTTAAATAGGGATAAAAGCGAGAAGAAAGGAAAACAATATTTATGATTAATAATTTGATGATGTTAATAAAGACTGTAAAAGAAAAAAGAAAAATAAAGAACAAACCTAAGTCATGGAGAAGCAATCTTTTCATATCTTCACCAAAAAGCCATGTCATATTTGCTCAATATAAAGATTGCATTCCCCATGCATTACATACACATGCACGTGGAAGAACGAATTTGGGATTGATACAACCACATTTTCTTATACTCACAACGACTCCATAACTCCCTCCATTATGTTCTCCTTAGTTACCTTATCTTTCCCTATTGATATATATCCTCAAATTATCCTGATTTTAATCCGTTTTCCTTCTGTGTTATGCATAAATCTCATACATGCAAATCAGAAGATCAATATTGTGTATATGATAAACATATGTATCCCATGAAAAATGGCAGGTGTAAGCAAAGATGGACAGATCCGCCACTTCTTTCACAGGCCATCCAAAGCATACACAACCGGAACAAGGAAGAGAAGAAAGGTTCACACGGATGAAGAGGGAAGCGAGACAAGGTGGCATAAAACAGGCAAAACGAGACCAGTTTTTGTCGGTGGTGCTGTGAAGGGTTTCAAAAAAATACTGGTTCTCTACACCAACTATGGGAGACAAAAGAAGCCCGAGAAGACCAATTGGGTGATGCATCAATACCATCTAGGCTGCAACGAAGAAGAGAAAGATGGAGAATTAGTGGTTTCAAAGGTGTTCTACCAAACACAGCCTCGACAATGTGGTAATTCCATTATGAAGCAGGATCTGTATGATGAAGAAAGACTCACTAACCAAAGTGTTCATGATGATAACATAATACCTAGAAGTGCAACTCTTATGGACTATTACAACCCTTCTTTCATAAATTATGACCATGTGGGTGGTCGCAACAATAGGGAAAGTTCACCTCAACTTATTCCAAATTTGGTCATGCAAGCTGATGGCTCTTCTTTCATTCGATTAGCAATGGATGCCACCAAAGCCAGGCTCGACACAAAATAGCTCTCTCAAAAGCTTTCATCATAGATAATATAGTGACAGTGACGATATATATAACTGATGTTGATGGTTTTTTTTATTACATATAATGTATTTATTCTATATATATACATGGGATGGAAGAAATAAGGAGGAGGATCAAGCATTTGAGCCTGGTTGAAGTTGAGAGGCCAAAACGGTCTGTTCCGGTACTGTTGTTTTATGGTAAGTTTAATGTACAGGTAAACTTGTAAAATCGTTCAATTGTATTTCTCTATGTCAAACAAACTATTACTGTTTTATGATGCTTTTAGTTGGAAACCCTTTTCTCCTTTTCTTTTGCCATATCTATATAATGGATTTTTATTTATATAATTTTTTTTATCATAAATAACAAATATATTAAATTGGAAAAGACTTATAAGATTCCAATCCTTTTATATTTTTATGTAAGAAAAGATTTATAACCTTACACATATTTTTAAATCTTAATGAATGGTCCTTAACCTACCATTTTTTTAATAGCAATAAAAAATAAGATAAATGAAAGCACTTCAAGATGTTCCAATATACCATTTTAAGAGTCTACATTACATTTATGAAATATAGATTGTACTCCTATTTACATATTGTTCATTTCTTATATTTTAATTGCTATCCCACCTGTGAAGAAATCGCTTAAATATTCTTCATTTGTCTCACATATTGTACACCTTCTATTCCCTTTTTTTATATAGATTATCATATTTTATTAACTTTATTATATAAGACGCTCCACGCATAGAAGAAAATTATAATTTGTTTTCGTCACCACCAGTATATTTATTGTTAGCTATTTTTGTATTTTCGTCTCAGCATCATCGTCACTACTGCAACCAGTTATATCATTATCATGATGCATACCAAATACTGTTAAATTGACTACATGATTAGGTTTAAAGAAAATTGTCTTATTATTTATCCCATTATTCATTTAAAAAAAATCTACAAATTATTTTATACTTAGATATATCTTTAAATATTTTTTTAAATAAATTATTTTAAAGTATAAATTCAAATAAACATTTTATCGTGAAGTATAACCTAACTAAAATTGCATCATAAAATAATATTGCAGATAAAATTAATCTTTTTGAAAAATAAATTCAAATATACTGCATCATAAAATATACATTTAAATAAAAATTAATATATTTAAGAAAAAAATTTAATTTCATAAATTTAAATAAAAAAGAATAAATCCATAATAATAAAATTTAAACAATTTTTAATAGATGATTTTTTCTCTTCAATAAATTTAATTAAAAAAAATAAAAATAACTGACTGGTTACAAATATATTCTCCGGTATAATTAATATTTTCTTGTAATTATTATATAACGTGCAAATATGCATTTTTAATTTTACCTACAAATATCTATATGGGTAACTTTTTTTTTTTTTTTTTTTTTTTTTTTTTTTTTTTTTTTTTTATCTTTCCTAAGGTAATATACTTATCTTACTTTTATCCAGTTGTATTCTCATTTTATAAACCCTAAATATAAAATGTAAATTTCTCTTCAAGTAGAAATTCAAACCTTGAATTATCTCTTGTTAATATATGTATTACTTAATTTTTATGGTAATGAAGTTGTTTTATCAATGAAAACCTTAAAATAAAAATGGTTTCGCTTACTTATTTAAAACCAAAATTTTTTGATTTTTTTTTTCGTCTAGCATTGATTAGTTAAGGGATTATCACTAAATTGATCCCAAAATATAATTGAAAATCAATTCAAAAAAAATTGACACGCAACTGAGTGATGTGGATAGTATATGGTTTGATACTTTGAAAGCCATCCAAACCAAATTTAATCAAAATTAATTATTTAAAATTATTATATTACTTATTATTTTAATCGTAGGTTAAATTTTGTATTTGAGAAGAAAACTTAATGCATGTTTAACTTGATTTATGTTTATGAATCTCAAAGAAATATAATACTATATGTGACACATGAACGAGGTACAAAAAAGACTTGTTGTAATATAAATGTTATATTATTGACATTAGAGGAGAAACGTGCTATAATAAAATAAGAAATTGTTTAAAAAAATAATACAGAAGAACTATTTAAATGTTTATGTTTTGAATTTATACAATATTGTATCATACAAAAGATTGTGAAACTTATAAGAAGCCTTAAAGTTACCTATTATTTATGTGAATAAATATAATAAAAATACATTTCTTCTTTGTTTTTTCTCTGTTGTAAAAACATATTTTTATATTTTATACCTTTATTTTATTTTAGCTCCTATCTCCATAAATAAATTGTAAATATGTTTAAATAAAGTATTTAATATTATACATAATATTGAAGAGAACGAATATTAATTATATTAAAGTAAAGAATACATTTTTTCATCATAATATAATATCATAACATCATATAAAAAAATAAGATTAAATACACATTTAAAAAAAATATACAATAAAATTACAGAATAAATCTAAAATAAACCACAAAAATTATTTTAGTTTTATTCAATTATTTTTATATCCAAATCATTTATAATTTTTATGCTTAGTTTGTGCAATATTTTTAATAAAAAATCAAACCAAACAATACAACCCAGATTAGTTCTATAAGGGAAATAGAGATTAAAACTTGCCGTTTATTTTAAAAAACTACAATTTTTCCTTTTAAAAGCAGTTTTTTATTTTATAAATATGATTTACCTTTAAAAACTACAATTCTTATACTTTTTAAGAATCTTTCTTTAAATATGATTTACCTTTAAAAAATTGCGTAGTAGCTGAGGACAAATCTTCTTACACAATAAATAATCTTATTGAGCCAAGGGAGTTACTAAAAACTCTAAATAATATTTACACAATCGTTGGTAATATTAACATCGCCGAACAAAATGGCAACGGCAAAATATACACAGTTCTTTGCTATACAAATGCATAACTAGGAGAAAACATATTAAGTTGTTTGCTCAATGCTTTGATTTTCTACAACAAAATTTCCCTCCCCCTTCCATGTTTTCTTCGTTCTAGACCTGAAGATTTCGAAGAAGGAGAACGGCATGGAGGCCAAACAAGTCATCCATGTAGGTAGGTAAGGGACTCTGAACCTATAACTGTAAAGAGCCGCAAAGAAATGTATACGTATTTTATACGTGAATGAAGACATGTATGTAAGTGCCTATCTTCTTTCCTCCCCAAAGCCAGAAAGCTTGGTGATTCCAATTTATAGAGGCATACTAATCTAGATTTGCATTGCAGTGGTAGAAACTATATTTCCATACCGTAATACAGACATAATTAAACTCAAACCTATTTCATTCTAGCACGATGCAGAATCCGCCCACAGTCCCATGCTTTTCCTTTCTCTTTTTCGATAGCAGACAATAAAGTCTGTAACAAATTGGCTGCATCTTCCTTACTTGCCAGTTCCAAATTTGTCTGAGGAAATGGAAGATGAGTGGCATATTGGTTCCAACGTACAGATCTTGTTCTGCCGCCACTACCTCCCTTGGGAGAATGCTGATTTTGCCTCAATAAGGACTCTGGTCTACTACCAACTATGTGTACAACGCCTTCACTACAATCCGCATGTATTATATTCTCCAATCCAATCTCCCATTCAATTATCCACTCCAAATCAACAGGGATGCCACAGAATTCAGGCTTGCCTAAGTTCATCAAACTTGCACTGAAAACAATTAGTACAAATCTTTCTGTTAAGACAACAAATTTACCAGCTTCTTTAAGGGCTTTGCAAGCCACTAGCTTCTCATCTCTGAACTTCAAACCATCATCAGCTTCCACAAGTACGGATGTTCCAACCGCTTCTTCCCACGAATAAGGTTTTAATGGAAATTCACGGAACAATGGCCTTCGAAGCCGAACCCTATAGTGTTGTGGTCTTAATTGACTGGGTTTACTACGGTTTCTAATACTGAGAGCAGTTTTTCCCGTTACTTCAAGTATACTAGCAGCAGGTTTAGCCACAAGTCCTGTAATCCCTAATGCAACTCCTTCAATAAAGAAAGAAGTAAAAGAAAGCACGGTCAGTAGCCAAGCAAAGAGCATATGCCATCTCAAGCAACAATTGCCATTGGCAATTCTTAATGTTACTTGAAATATTTAAGAAACTTGTAAACAATTCATTCAAATTGATTCACCAGAGAGGACACCAGGAAGACCATGCCTCTCAGCTCCTGTTACGGGAAACTGGAGAAGACCAGTGAGTCCCTATAAACAACATAGGTGAGCAGAAACAACATCAATAACAACAAAATCATATAAAAAATTTCGAATAAATAGCATTAACAACAATAATGACAAGAGTACATGGAAAGCAGGAATAGATACAGTAGTGGAAATGCAGAATACCAAAATTGCACAGGCAGAATATACTACGTATGAAAGTGTCACACTTTCCTACATTAAGTTCAACTATTAATACATATAATTTAAAAATGTATTACTCAACCCTACAAAACCATATTTGTAAGATGGTACCATAACCTACGCTAAAGAAGTTTGTTAGATTTTTCCAGTAATGGAGCACAAACTGAATTATCTACAACCACATCTAGTTTCATGTTAGAGATGTCCAGTTCTTAATGTGAGAAAATATACTAAAACTCTATGTATTTCACACAATGGAGATTAATCCTAAATTTATTTTTCTCTATTTTAATAAGGTTGATAAGAAATATCAAGTTTGAAATGACAAACATTGGCTGTGTGACCAAATTTCAGACAAATCTGACAATGAAAATTAGCAAACTTGTTACCGTCACAACCTCAGCCAAAACCTCCACCGCGAGAAGTAACTCCATTACAAGAGCCACCACGATTACCAACACCACGACCATACTAGGCTTGAATATAATTTAGTGAAGGAGATACTAAGCATTGCGTCTCCTTAACATAGCGATCAAGACTGTTTCATGACCATAAACAAGAGCTTCAATTCCATAATTGACAACTTACGCTTTTTACTTTCAATAACCATAATCGGAAGGAAGTCCTTCAAGAATCGCCTCAACATACTCTGGATGACGAACTAGAATGCCAACACCAAGAGTTCATCAATATAACTTCTAAAGTTGAGAAGATAGTCTTCCATTGTTTTGGAATCAAGACAAATTGCAAGCATCACAATTCGCAATTATCGAGCACAAGATTTCGTTTGCAAACCAAAATATTCATGAATCTACTCCCAAACAAGAGTGATTGGAGCCAAGAATGCGAGAAAGAACAGACTTAAAGAGTAGATTGAAGCCAAACAAGTAATGTTTGGTCCTGAACTTCCCGTGCTTTATATTTGGGATTGACACAATCAAGTGTACAATCGTATTTAGTGAGATAACGAGGCGGATTCACAGCAAATCATTATAGTTTGTATGATTTGATTAACAGTTCAACATATTGTCGCCAATGAAGATAATTTCAGTCATTAAGCTTTTCAGCAATGGAGGTTGGAAATGACTACGAAGCGAAAGCCTTAGGGACAGAGGAAGACGTCGTGAAGAACAATTGTGAGAGTGAAATTACGAAGAGTCACGAGAGCGAAAATACACAAGTCGCGAGAGCGAAATCACACGAGACACAAAAGCAAAATCACAAAGAAGATGACAAAGACAAACCCTAGAGTTGAAGATGGATGGTCAAAAATATTTGTCTAGATACCATCTTAGAGAAAACAAACAAGAGGAACAAACTAAAACTCTTATTATTTCATCACACTTGAAATAAGAGGAGTACAAACTTATATATAAGCACTATATTTATTTATACTAACAGTAAAAAAATAACTACAGATATCCAATTTGCTCAATTACAATAATTATGAAGAATAGCAAGAGATATCGTAACCAACACTTGGATTTAGTCACGTTCTTGTATTTGTTAGGAAAATCAATCCTAAATTCCAAAAATTAATTCAAGTGAGTAGAAATTTAATAGGTCCATTCGAGGAGGTACTAGAGTGTATCTTGAAGAACTCCACCACAAATACGAGCAGTTAGGTGGCGAGATAAGATCATTAAAGCTCATATTCTCGTTCATAAATGGACACACATTTTGGGAAAGATTAAACATGAAATAATTGACATACCTCTAAGACTTCATTAATTACACCTTTACTGTCAGAAGCTACAGTTGTCTGGTGTTTCTCCATCCTCGAAACCGCTCGGTCATCATATGTAAAAGCAACAATACCCTAGACAAAATAGGCTAGCAATGATTAAAAGAAAGTAAATCACTAAATCTTACAAGTCAAACATTGATTAAATCAAACGAAGAAACACCTTGCGTGCAGCTTTACTGAATTGAGAAGCTGCATCACTAATAGCATACACTGTATTGCTTAAAAGACTAGTGGTGCCTTGAGCCATGCCCATGATAAGTGCAGTGGGGCTCTGTAAATTGATCCAATATGCTAAAATAGTTTGTTATGCAAGGATATCATAAATAAATATAAAGGAGCAGCATATAGGACATTTACCCTCACAACGCTCTTTGCAGGCACAGACAAGAAATCTCTAATACCAAGGCCCATGCTCCTTGCAAAGCCCAGGGGATTACCAATGACACCAGCCGAACCAAACAACTTCAAATTTAGGAAAAAGTGAAACATTGTGTTATAAAGATATGAAACTGGACTGTTTAATGCAGTACATTAAGCCATAATAGTAAGTAATACTTTAAAAAAGATTAGCCCATTATGTTTCCTTGTAATCTTACAATTCAATTATAAGGAAATTAATCATTCAAATAGGAGCAGATTAAAATATTTTCAACTAAAAAGTTTCAATCCCAATTCAAATTTATAAATATATGAGATACATTAATAGAAAGAATGAACATGTTACAAAATTCAAAAGATAATCGACAAGATTTTAGTGATTTTGTGAATTCATGCATAATTAGCATTTCTAACATGAATATTGAAGATACATGATATTGAAATATAAATCCTTTTTATACCTTGTAAGTCTCATGAAGTAGTTGGCGGTTGTAATGCCTAATTAGAATCTCCTGAATGGATTCCAAACTAGCCATATGATGTGAAATGATTAAATCCTTTAAATAAATATGTGCTCCCTCAACATCAGCAAGAGCCATAAGACCTCTCTGTAATTATTAAAAATAAGCTGTTAAAAAATAAACCACTTTATATGTTGAACACCCTCCCTCATGCCCAGGACTAAATATTTGGTACAAGAAGTTTGCAGAACTAGACATTTGTCGGTGGCCAGGGGAAAGCATTGCCCAAATCTAATAAGAACTACTTTAGTCATATATTCCTAACTGATGTGAGACATCTTAAGGACCTCAACCCTCACTGGTACTCTAGCAGTGCAATATTACTTCTAAAAGAAAAATGGAATACTCCTTACATGGATGAGAAATTCCTTGGGTGTCAGGATCCTATTTCGAAGCATCCATGGGGCACTGGAAAAACTGCATTCGTACAATTTATGTCATTGTCTCAGAAATAGTACACGTAGAAACTGAATACTGCAGTTGGAAAAAAACCTAAAATGAGCAAGGGACCTTAAAGTCAACTTGATTGGTGCTAATTCAAGCATTTCAATATAAATTTTCTTCTGGGTTCTGGCCAACAGATAGATTTCCTGCCATGGGGCTCCAATTGGAACAATGGAAGGCAAAGATGCAATCCTTTTATGTTTTTCATCAAACATCGGAGCAATCCTTGGAGGACATTGGTCAGCACTTAATCTGAATTTCTCACTAGTTTGAACAAATGAGGATGAAGTCTCTAGAGATGCCCCATCATAGTGATCTGAAGATGGAATGATTCCATATTGCAGCACTGAACAGACATTTGTGAAAAATTCAAACAAGCTCAATATGACTTCTTGTTCAATCTCAAGACGGAAATCTTCAATCCTGCAAGAATAATATGTAAGAATTGACTTCAAAGTACATAATCAACAAAAAAATCAAAGCAGTAACAGTAATCTGTAAAGATGCAACAAAGTTAGAGAATAGAAACCTCAATTTTACGTATTCATATGAAATAAATGAAGTGTCTTTTTTCCTCCACTTCGATATTTCTAGGCATAACACAGGAACAGAAGAGCTGCTCATTTGACTTAAATTTTCGATTTTTGTCCTTGTAACATCATCCCTAGATTTCAAATTATCAACTTGGCCAGATCTGTATCCACCATCGAAGGATAGCAATACTGGATATGGAGTAAAACGCAATTGGTTGTCAATTTGTAAGAATGATACCAGCAAGGAAAGACATTGCCTATCCAAACTTTGCAGAAGATTCATTTGAACATCCTTAATACAGGCAAAAAGCAATTCCTACAGAAATAAAAGAATGATTAACAGTGGAATAGAAGAGATCCTTAAAATAAAGTTGTCAGTTCAGTTCAGTTACCTGTGGGTATGAATCAATCAGTGAAATCCCAATATATGGAACAAAAATTGATATTTTCTCCTTGTATTCTGATGCCCTTACTACATTGTGATCATACAACCTTTTCTCTGTAGCATGCACGACACTTGACTTCTTCACATCATTAAAGATATGGTAATTTGAATCAAGAACACTAAGGACCTGAAAATATGTACATATAACCATGAGGTCAAGAAATGCATTTTTTTAGGTCCGATAAGATGAAATCTAACTACATTCTAGTTACCTTTGTTGCTCCCTCTGCGTGTACTGATAAATAGAAAGTCCTCTCGGGCTTCTGAAATAAATATTTGTATAAGCTAACATTAGAAAATTGAATTTGTGGAACCTAGACCTGAGTGCAAGAATTTTCTATCTGTAAAATCTGCAGACTCCAATGTGTATTTGGACCAACTAAAAATATCATTCAAGCCAACAAAATAGCTCTGATCAGCTTGTTAAATCAACTTCCGAAACCTCTCCTATAATTATTGAAAACAGATGGGTAATGCACCATTAAAATGGGTGTTTTAAAATGGGTAATGCACCTATTTTAATAGAAATAAAATAAACATGGGTTATAATTACATCTATCCTAATCGCCTAGTTACCAGAATTAAGTAAATGCTAGAATTGAATTAAAAATATCTAATAATATAAAAAATTCTATGTAGAACTTTTCACTGTGTAAATCACAAGGAATGAATGCAGTACATATTAAGAGCTGATAAGCACAAAGAGAAAAAAAGGTGATACCCTTACCATGAAGAGAATGAACCAATGAGTATTACTACTGAGTACCAATAGCATAAGTAGAAAATAGGATGTTAGAATATTTGGATGATATCTCATAATATCATGATTACATATTAAAAAGTTTCTCTACTGTTGTGAATTGTATTTAATCACACATGTAAATTTTTATTTATAGTCAAAGTATAATATAGGGAAATCTAATAATGGAGACCATTCCTATTAATCAGTTGAACATATTTCCCTAATTACTAACACTAAGAACAAATCATATCTTTACATACATCACAAATAGTTTAACATGACACCTGAGAAATAGTCTCCACGTTTCCAAATAATAATTTATTTTCCCTATTTAATTAGGATTACGATGTGGCGTATAAGGTTTAGAGCTTTATTGCCTACACAACACGTACTTTACTTTTCAGTTTGTTCTCCCCCCACCGCACCCCACCTTGAGAAAAAAAAAAAAACTCCCCCTTCTATGCCTAAAACCCTATATTTTCAATATTAATGAGCACATAACTTGTTAAAATCATTCAGCATAAAGGAAATAGAACACATTTACTGTTTAGATATTAAAAGAGATCATTGCCAAAGATTTGTAACATGCACTGAATAACCGAAGCACAAAAGAACATATTGTCAAAAGAAAAAACAACTTACTCAGAAAATGTTAAATGGTTTACCTCAGAGGTTGATGGTAGGCAGACAGGCATATATTCTTTAACATCATCAAGGTCGTATGATCCCAAAACTCGCTCTCCAGGTACCTTCAATTTAGGTTATCATTTTAAGGTCAAGTAATTTGAAGCTTCCATTTTGTTAAAAAAAAAAATATATATTTACCTCCACAATAAGTCGACGAGGATAGCTGGGTTCATCCCAGGTGTACTGGTAAGAAGTATAGGAGTGAATGACTGTGTCAAACATTTCACACCTCTGCTGATATATTCGCAATCTCTAAAAAGTACCAAAATAACAAAAAGATTTCAATTGACAATAGATTAAGAAATTTTTTGGTGCATATACTTTAGTAGGTGCACGAATACAACCAATACATTCACTGTTTCATCCATTAGTGCAATATAAAGTGTTTGTAAATTATGCGGAATGACTTCTGTATTTGTTTGTAAATTAGAAAAAATTACATTTAATGTGTAATAACAATCCTATAGTGACATTCGTATTCACTGGTGAAATTTTTTTTCTAAACTTAATAATTTGTTTCATTTTTCGAGAAGCATATTCCATTGAAATGATCAATTATTTCTACTAAACATGCATCAATAAACTGATATAGAATAATACATTTCTTAAGTTGAAAATCACAATACAACATTTTGTATTTATTGAAATAATAATTTAGAGGAAACAAAACATTCTCTATTTATTCATCATTAAAACAATAAAATAATGCCCCTTAGGAGTGTCACTTGGGTGACAATCAAGCATGCCCGATTCAAGGAAGATGTCAAAGGCATACTTTCGCTAAGGAATGACAATGTCAGTTGATGATTGGGCAACTTCACTATTGAAGAAATACCTAAGCGGACCCAAGCCCTTAGTTTGTAGTTGTTGTGATTGTTATAGGTAAAATTCTTTTTTGTTTCCCTGCTTAGTTCAAGTTGTTGTCACAGCTCTCGATCGTAGGAGTTCAGTTTTTGGTGCCCACATACAACAAAACAAGAACATTAATCCGTTGCTACCATTAAGGTCGAGGTTGGGCCAAAGATGTGAACCCAATACTGGCAATCACACAACCAACATAAGTGTCTTAAGAAGAGTCACCACAAACAAAAATGAGGTTGCAAAAGGGAGGAATCGTCATCTCCTAGAGGTTGCTAGACCTTTTCTAGATGTCTATTAAAAGTTATGTTATCTATTAGGAGTAGTCATTCAACACACAAAACAACCACAAATAGCCAAGGAAGCCACATTGAACCTAACAGCAACCAAACAGCCACAAAACAGAGTTGTCAGAGGAAGGTGCATGTCAGAAAAGAAGCAGCGAACCAATATATGGGGTCTACGAATTACATGTATCAGTTAGTAGCAGCGCGTGGGCCAGCTAACCGGCGATAAAATTAGTCACTGGAGAATGACAATTTTGGTTGTGTGGCTTATCAGCAGTTAAGTCACACCGAAGAAGGGATAAAAATCCTAAAAAATTTTATACCATATAGAGAGGATTGCTTGGAATTGTGTGATGTATACACAAATGAGTACAAAATCAATACCTAATAATGGGAAAGATTTGGTAAGATATTTACCTATTAAACTAAATCATATCTCCTTATGTTATGTAATCACATCATATATCTAACATAATCAAATCATATCTCTAGCACAAACAAAAAGACATTGATGTAGCATTTGGTTATACCATATGGTTAATGTGGTTTGGACACGTATGGAGAAGAGTAGATTGCATGGTTCTTTTAAACTGTACTAAATAGCATTGTGTGATCCATGTAACCAACCAAGAAGGACTTTAGAGGAAGTTGTATAGAGACCACTTGGTCAATAATATTCCTAAACCAGTGATTTTAACAAAACCAAGTGGCTCGTGTGATATATGTACCTCATCTCACCTGGTAGGATAACACTATGTTGTTGTATTAAGATAGATGCATTAGGATGAAAATCTAGAGATGATTCAACAAACACATCAGCATGCATATAAAAAACGGGAAACACCCTGATTTTATTATAAAACCAGTAACCCTTTAGTAATCATATAAAACAGTTCAACTATTTGGGAATTCCAACTACTGCAGTAATGCAACTTAAAAATTAGAGACAGACCTCTTTTGAGAAATTATCAATTCTGTATGGCATATACCCAGTGTCATCATCTGACAAAAGAATCAAGTTGGTCCCTGAGTTTCCCTTGATGTTTCCAACTATTTTTTCATCTCCCATGGATATGTCAGCATTCTGCACTTCAACCCGTATCATGTTTGATGTTCCAAAAACAAAGTTCCTCATTTTCAGTTGGGTATCACCCAGATGATCTGGTAAAAAGCTTCCAGACCACTGCCATCCAGATTCATTATAACAAATTGAAACAAGCAGCTCCCTGTGTCACATGTTAGAATAAGAATAGTTTGAACAAGTTGAAGAACGAGATAAAGAAAAGACAAAGTAAAAGTGTAAACAGTGTGCCTGTCTTACAAAGTGCTTTAGGCCTAACTAAACCTTCAAAACCGGGCTTATAAAATTTATTTCACTTATATACTGTATTTTGACACTCTCTAGTACGTGGGACTTGAGTTTTTCCCAATACACTCTCTCACTTCCAGCACTATTGGGCTGTATAACATGATGAGTGATCCTTTTAATGAATCGAAGATAGGTTATGATATCATCTTATGAAGTGGTTTGAGCCTAACTTAATCCTGCAAAAATCAGTCTCTATACTGTATTTTGAAACTATCAATAGTCAGTGTGGGACTTCAGTTTTTCCGAATACCCTCTCTTACATCCAGCACTGTTGGGCTTGGTATGTGCATAACAGCTTTAAAGCAACCTTCTTTGCTAGTGGAAACAAACAACTACACTTGTCCAAAATAAAGACAATACAAACTACCCAAGATGCATACCTGGTTGTATCCGTCCAGTGAAGATGATCATGTTTTCCTATTCCTAAATAAAACATAACATCAGTGCCTTTCTGCTTGTAAGATATTTCCTTGCTACATGCGTTGCTGATTACATATCTGCACATTTAGATAACAACGATTAAAAGAAAAGACACTAATATAACAATTATGTATATTATCTAGAAATCTGTCATCCTAAAGGTATTCACAACAAGGCAACAGAATGGTTTTCAACATCCTTTTTGAATTAAAGGGTGACTAATGCTGGTCAATACAATTTTTCTACACTAGTTCCAAACAATCAAGAGTAAGATCACACTCCTGAGCATTTCATCATAGAGGCTTTACTGCCATGTCTAGGAACCACCCTATGACATTAAAAGCCTGCACCTTCAATGGTAGGTCCACTAACGGATTTCATCAATAACAACATTTATGAAGACCAATATGTACCTAGGCTGGAAAGTGATTGCATTTGTCCTCCCAGCATATTGTTCAGCAACTGAGCTAGATGTCATAGCTAGAATGAATGCAGAATTTGAAGTCAGCTGAGGAACAAGGATAGTGCTTGAACCACTTGGTGGTAGCAGAGAAAATGGATTTGACCACAAGGAATACGGCAACTGTTGCTTAACATCTTCAGCAAAATATCTACTGACTTTAACAAAAGCATCATTTGCAGACGATTCAGGGCTTGGAGAATAAATGCAGGGTCGAACCCTTTCATGCTCATTATTACCAGAACCTGAATCCTTCCAAGTGGACTGGATCCTTGAGCTCAGTGTACTCTTCAATCTTCCCGAAGAAGGATTTTGAAATATAGAATCAACTTTTCTTTGATGCCTTCCCAAATTCTTATGGTAAATGTCAATAGAATTTGCACTGCCATCCTCTCTGCAAGAAATGGTATGATTCTTCATATAACTACTTGGATTATGAGGTACTTCCGCAGGTAATTCATGGTTGGATGTAAGCAAGGAAAGACCATCCTTTTTATAAGATAACATTTCCTTTTCACCCATGTCACAGTAAGAAGGGATGACAAATCCCCTTTCATTCGTTTCACCAGTGGGTTCCATCACACACAGGGGAAAACCCATACAGTTATATAAAATAAAGGGAACGAAAAAGAAGAGTTCCCTACTACCAGAATATGCATCCATCACTTTCTCTACAGTAACATATACTGGACCTACAAGGGCAAGAGAATAATTTTAAGGGTGAACTAACAAAACTAACAGAAGACAAAAATTTACAGATAAATCAATTACCATTAGAATTATTTGGTTCAAATTTAAGGGTTTCAGAAAATGAAAACTTGGTTTCAGTATACTTTGCCATCGTGCAGAAAGTTTCTAAACGAGGAAATTTAAAGTTAGAACATTTAAATCCATCAATGGAGATCTCCAGTCCTAGGTCATGTGAGGGATCAATATGATATACAGAAGTTCCCACCTACAAAAAGAAGATATGTTAAGTCTTTAGGATGTTGCACCACTGTAATGAAGATGCAATACACAGACACAAACAAATTAAATGAACAAATAAAATAAAAACAAAACAAACCTCTGAAACTCTCACAGTATAGTCTACACCACCACTCTCACTTATCAACAAAATATCCTTAGGCAGGTAATTGTTAATTATTAGTGGAGCACTTAAGATCAAGTGATGAATATAGTGCTTCTTTACATCATCTGCAGGGAACTTATTTTTCAGCCATCCAGATGAAGTCAAGCTAATGTTCTTAAAAGATAGACAGCACCGAAATGGTAGACTACTTGGATGAGATGGATAGCACATGAAAGACTTAAAATTTCCAAGTTTGCTGTTAACTGAAAGAAGGTTGGAGAGATTATGAGCTTCACTCCACAAGTAAGAGCTCCCCATTGGTCGCCACCTTACACAGCCAGCTTCAGCCAAATGAAGTGGAAGTGGAAACTGCTCCCCAGGATGTATTGGACCTAATATCTGAAGTAATGAAATGAGACATCATAAAGTAATATCATACAAAATAACAATCCACTAACTGTGGAAATTGTTAAATAGCAGGAAAAAATTGTATACCGTTGGTGATACACCAAATGGAATATCAAACCGCAGCTCAAGAGGTGTTGAGGTTGCATTTAGAACTACAACCTGTATAACAAAAGCTAACTAATAAGGATGGTAAAATGGATGAATCCTAGTAAACAAAATCTAGACTCTAGAGAAAACATCTAACCAATTAGTACATACAGTGGAGTATATTCGTATTAATTTGCTATGGCGCAACACCGAAACATCGAATACAACCGGAACAACAAAATTAGGGGCTGTATTCAAACTACCATCCTCGGCAGTTTCATTATATGACTCAGAGAAATTAACCTCAAAGCATGTTAGGCCCACTAAATCCATTGAAATTGGATCAGATGACCTTGAAGTTCCTTCAAGCTGTACAGTGATATAATGATGAGCAAATCCATTTGACCTTTGCTCATTTAAACTATCAGAAGAATGAGAAGGCTTGAAACGAGAAAGTTTCTTTTCTGTATTTTCATCCATGTATATCGGAATTGAAGCACCTGGTTGCACATATTTTGCATGATTCTCATTAGAACCACGAAGCTCATCAGGATTGCCAAGCCCATGATATACATGATATAAAAGAGGCACAGAAGTCAAGTTTTGCAAAACATAAGGAGCACCACATTTTCTAGCAGACATATATTCTGCACATGGTGAATGCAAAAGTTTGTTGCCTTTATGATCATCCAATCCCATTAGACCGGGAGCATCAAAGAACATCTCTGTAGCACGCGAAAGACACTGCAAAAAGAAACAATCAGGTTAAATCTGGGTCATTTTTTATTGACAAATACAAGATATTAAAAACTATCAGACAAAACAGTGATTGAAGATGACCAAGATTGCTATCTTACTTTTTCACGCTAGATCAAAACCATGCAAGCCAAAAGTCTAAAATTAAAGATGAAAAACAAAATTCCCCATATGAACACATAATATCATGTTCAGTACTTACAGAAGTAGAATGTAAGGACCATCCTTTCAATTCAAATTTGATCAGTCTTTCAAAGGAAACAAATTAGTTGGAGTAAACAAGAATAGAAAACATGAACCAACAGAACTGGAATCTACACTATAAATTTGATATGCCAAGAACTATATTGATATTTGTGGACAGAATTACATATTATAACTACAGGGTAAATGGACGGACTGATACTTCAAATTATTTCCCACTATCATAGAAAAAATAATAATTACATTGTAAGCCTATCACAATGATCAGTCACAAAAAACAAAGAACCTGAACTAGTTATTTCTATAGTTTCCCCTAAACTGACTGGAAATAAATGATTTAGAAAAACATAAAATAACAGGTTTCTAGAAAAACTCATAAAAAGGGACAACAAAATTTTATATACCTCAACTAAGGATTCTGTGATATTAATGTTCAGCTGAGTTGTAGATTTGAGGACGATATTTGTCGAAACAGACCTGTTCGGCAGAACACTCATTTCTTGTTCCCTGACCAAAGTCAACAGAAACTGCCAAGGCTCGATAAAAGGCTCCCATGACACCTTCAATTTAGCAGAACACAACCACAAGCAAATTGTTAATGCAAAATAAATAAAACAATACCAAAGATATGTATTGAGAGAGAATTTTTATTCAATACACCTTTTCTATATTATTGTACTTTACTTGAAGGTCCCCATTGACAGAACATTCCATCTGCTTTCCACTTGCAAATATATGAAAAAAGATGTTTCTGACAAGAACTTCAAGCTCAGGCCCATTATAGCTCCACTACAAGGAATAGACAAAACTTAACAAGAGTTTTTTGGGCCCAACATCAACTGTATTTGGATCCATGGTTCAATTTCAATAAGTCAAAAAACTAAGTTTGATTATGTATAGGAACTAAAGTTTTAGACTGATAAACCAAAATGAGAATCAAACAATTAGTAATTAACAAACCAAATGTCAGTAAAATGAAATGCAAAGTAGCATAAGCTGACATCAACATACCCTTCCATCTGTTATAAGAATAGAAACCTTCCTCATGCAGAATTTGAAAGTAATGCCACTAGTAGAATTTTGAGAAGATCCTGATTCCAGAAAATCAAATTTTACAGCATCCCATGAATGAATTGCAGGATGTGAAATCCATATATTGGCATTATCACATATAATCTCCACATTGAGTTTCATGGTGTTGGGATCATTCTTACAGAGTTCAGCGACCACATCAACCTCAATTACATCAAGAAGTGGCCAAGATGTACGCCTTCCATTCTCAACTATAATTATTAGACTACTTAGTTTATCCATTTTGGACTTCAGTTGGATACCTATGCTTCTTATGACTAATTCAAAACCATTCATGTTGAAAGAAACAGTAAGAAGTTTTGTATCCTTTGCTTCAAGTATATCAGAAGATACACTTGAAGGTTTCACATTGAGACCTTCAGCATGCTGTAATTCCACACAAGCTTCTTCGCCAACCCAAACAGGGATGTGAAATGTAATACACACATTTTCTAACTTAATTATTAAGACATCATTCTTAATCTCTTGTGAGGTAAAAGGTACTGAGGTGCTTTCACAAGCATTCATAGGCAAACTATTTGTTCTTGCTTGCCCTGGAGTTTTTTCCAAATTTGCATGAAAATTATTAAGGAATTTAACAACCTCAGTCCACTCAGGCAAATGAAGCCAAATATCAACAGAAGAAAGACAAAGGCCAAGTTCATTTTTCCCATCAATAGATTGAGAAAAAGAGATACCAAGTACGGACATGGCAAAGGAGGTTCGGTTGCATTTTGCTAAAACAGAATCATGTGGAGAGTAAAACACTAAGGTAGAGAAACACAAATCTAGGCATGCCAAGGAATCATTCAATATGCATGCAGAACAAATGAACCCCAAATCACCCTTGGCAATTAACTCCACAAAATCTTCTTTTCTGTGATAGAAGCTTATAAATAAAGATTGTGTGCAACATTTCACTTCTATTGACATAGTTGAGGCCATCAGGATTGGAGAAATAGTTTGAGTTGCTCCCATGCTTCTCTTTGAATGAAGGAATTGCAGAACATCTGATTTAAAATGTTTGGATTGATCATCAATTGAGGAAAACTCCTCAACAACATCACATATGGCCATACATCCGTCAAAAAAATGGCAATCTGTTAATGAAGGAAAATTCCTTTACTACAATTTCATGGTCTAAACAATATAGCAGTTAAGTAAATGAATAAGAAAGTCGGAGGGAGTGCAAAATAAGTAGAAAAAAAAAATACCTTCTGCAACAATATGACAACTGCTGATGCTTGTCATGAAACATATTGATGAAGTGCTTTTGCAGTCAGATTTGCCTTCATATGGAATTCTGACCCAAACATCTGCATTGATGGGTGCAATTAAAGCACTAGTTATAAATTCTGTATTCCGTTCAATTGTTGTCAAGCCAAGCAAATCCTTCTTGTAAAGAAGGAATGATACAAACAAATCTCGCCCAAACACATTTAAACAATCATTTCTTTTGGCAAGCTTATGAATAGGAACTGAACATTCAGGAGGGATGTTCTTTAATACATCATCAACACCAGAATTCTCAATGAAACTACAATAAAGCTGGGGCATTTCAATCTTTATAAAATGATGGTCATTACTTTCCACTGGAAAAATTAGATTAGAGTCCAAGATTTCAAATTTATATGTAATTTTCATTTCACTTTCAACATCTATATCACTGTGCTCTAGAGAGGAACACTGATCACAAGAAGCACCATTCCAATCCGATAATGAGAAGTAACCAATCACAATGGAGAGATATTCAGAAGGTAACATGCAGTAGACATGCTGAATGCCAATGGTTATTTCCAAATCAGCAGTTGAAGACATATTCTGTCCTTTCCTGATCCGTATATTTAAAATAGGAGACAAATTTGGTGAAGATGGACCCCATAGACAATCTTCAAAATTTCGTGGGCCCCAAGACGATGTAAGAACCAATCCTTCACAAGAAGACAATATATCCATACTGTCTTCACAAAATAATAGAGAAGACTTGGATGTAGGCACATTGATTGTCCCAATAATGCATGATGAGTCATGAAAATGTGTTCTTATTCCAGATAGGTGTAATTCAATATGGAAAATATCACAGTTGCTCACAATCCCCGATTCATGAGAATATCCAAAATCAGATTGGGATTTCGAGGGAGAGACTTGGAAAATTTTGGACCCCATCCTCATATTTATGTTGGAATTTTTTATTTTTCTGTCCCTCATTATAAAATAATTTCTCCAGTCACCAATGGCATGTATAAGTGTGTTCTCTAGATTACCAAGAGAACCAGAATTGTGAATTGTTACAAAAGGAAAGGAATCAATTGGAATGCAAGCGGAATCAGTGGAACCAAAACCAAAATAATTTGAGAAGCCAAACTTCCGTAACCCAAAACCTGAGAAAATTTTTGAAAAGTCAACAGTGTTACTGGCACAGGATTTCTCAAAACTGCTAGTATAGGCAGACAACCTATGAAAGAATCCATTGAGCAGTCCAGTAATATGAGGGTAGCAGTGGATATCAGTATTACTCAAGTACATAAAACTCCTATGACAAACCACATCAGTTCTGGAATATTCATAATGCATAACTAAACATGAATCAGCGAGCAAAGTCATATCAGAATGTTGATCAAATTCAATATTTGGTCCAGGAACACAGTCTTCTCCAACTGTAGAACCAGGAGATGACATATTCCCCGATAAAAGCACATGGCTGTCTTCTTCTTTCATTTTGTTAGCACGGATAACTAAAGACTTCGTACTGACAAAAAACTCTTCAAATTCTGTAGAAACATGCCTGCAAACAGTAAAGCCAAATGTGAAGATTTGTATTTTGGGAACATCTATAATTTACTTCGTTGGGGCTGCAATGGTGAAGACAAATTTCCATATGCAATCAAATATCATAAATATACATAAACCAATCTAAAGCCACCAGAAAACAGAACACTATCGTGAGACTCAAACATTCTTAGAGCTGATTTACAAATCCAGGTATTAGGAGTTCAACTTTGCTTTCTAAGAGGATGAATCCATCCACAAGGCATTGCACCCATCATTTAGAATCCTTTGCATGCTCCCTTCGTTCCTTTTTGACACAAAAATGTATCAAAAGTTTCACAGCAATAAACACAGATATAAACAATGAAGGTGAGCAATTTAAATTGATTAACAAACAATAAACACAAATGTTTGAAGCCATAACTAGCCAATACTTTTGCATATAGAATATATTATATTCCCTCTCTTCAGAGATACTTAAATTACACTGTTCTCTTAGTGATGCCTAGCATGTGATCTTTAATAAAAAAAATCACACTGTTCTCCGTCCAGAACACCACTTTCAATAGGGTGTTAACATCAAAAGTTGCAAAAAGACAGAAGAAAAAAGTCCTTGAAAGGCTCACTAATTACTCATTGCCACCATTATGGGGTTCATTTACATCAAAGTGAACTAAAGTGCAACACATTTCATCTCTGAAGGGAGCTGAGAGCAGAGTATAGCTTTCAAAACATTTATGAATGCAATTTACTATAACCAATTCTCAGAGGGGCAAATGTAATCCTATTTTGCTTATTAAACTTACAAACAACCATTTGGGTTATTTTTGTCAATTAAAAAATAGGTTCGTTAAAGATCTCACATCAACTAGAAATAAAACCAATTTACAGTATATAGGTGGGGACAAACCTCACCTTACAAGTCAGTTTTGTAAAAATGAGTTAAACTTAAACACACTTCCAAATATGATATCAGAATCTAGCCTAACAAGGTTTGTTAGGTCTATTGTGCCACACACTATTGGACCGTTCTAGAACCACCCACAAATATCTAGTCCCATGCACGAGATGTCTATGTCTCAACCCACAAATATCTAGTCCCATGCACGAGATGTCTATGCCTCAACGTAAGAAGAGTGTATTGGAGATCCCACATCGACAAAAGATAAGATCAACTTACAGTATATAAATAAAAACAAACCTCACCTTACAAGCCAGTTTTGTAAGATTAAATCAGACATGAACCAACTTACTAATAGGGCTTAACTACACTAAGTTGTAAATTACAATGCATGTACCTGACCACTTTAGCAAAGCAGGCATTTTTAAAAAACCTAACAAGGTCTACTTGAAAACCTTTTAATAAGTCTAAGTAAGCTTAAAGCCTTTAGACACACATCCAAGTATATGATCTTAAAAATTATTGTAAAATCTTAACGAAAACAATAATATATTATTTCTGTTTATTTAATTAGACCAGCCTTAAGCCCTAGTCTGTTTAACTAAATAGGGATTTAAAATAACCTTGCCCTAGCTTAATTAGTAACTATCCCTAGCCTGCTATGAATTACGCCTTAAACCCCAGGAACCAATCTGACCTATTATGATCGAAATTGTTGAAGTAATGCAATAAAAAGGTAAATTGTTCACTGTAGAGTAGATCACAAACAATAAAAAACAATGCACTGTATTTTTAGCAACACTATTAAGAGATCCTTTGCATTAATTTTGAAAAAGTATAGCACTTAAATGAACGACTACACTGTAAATGAGATTTTGGTCAATATGGCAGGAGTTAGCAACGAAAAGGTTTTCCTTAATTTGATCATATTGGAGGAACTAGACTTTAATTATACAGGAAAGTATAAACAGGGCAGTTTAAGCTTGCAAAACACTCACAAGTGAAGAGAGCAACTAGAATTAACAAACCAGGAGATTCAGTTTCAATTTCAAAATATAGTACATCATGGTTTAAATGAAATTACAAACCTCATAAAGAATGTACTATACTACCTTGTCTTTTATATCAAAAAATGAACAGAGAAACTTCTTAGTCCTAATTATAATAAACACAACCCACTTTCAAATGTATTAATTGCCAATTTTCTTTTATACTATTAATTTACTGATGTCCGTTAATGAGTCACTCATTTCCCACCAAAGTGGATTCATTCTATAAGAAAGCGTTATCTGAATGTTGTGTCTAATGCAGACCACACGGTATGTATTTATACTAATTTATAGAAACAAATACATTAAATCCTTGCTTAATAATCAGGGATCAGTGATCCTAATTTCCTATAATCTGTAATTTCTAATGATTAACAAATTTGTAAAAGTTAATGGCTAATTACATTCTAACACATTCATTGGGCTATTAATAATAAAAACACACCTATTGGTTGAAAAAATCATTCTTTGAATTTCTTTGAATTCCTAGTGTCATTAAATATAACAAACAACTACTTAAATCATTCAATCTTATGAGTATGCTTGAAAAATATATATGATATTATCAATTAAAAACAATTGATTAAACTATTTTAATTGGTTTTGATGAACTAATTTTTTCTTACATATAGGACAAGAGGTAGTATAAAAATGTGATCAGAACTCTGCAATGCCGATACCTTTCTAAACTATTCCAGCATTTTAATGCAATGAGAATCTAGTTTAAAATTACATAGAATTTGCATTTAGAAATCGAAGGATTTTCCTCTGTGCAAAAGCTATGTTGAAGCTTATTCCTCAAGCACACAATGGAGGTATATATAAAACGTAGTTCCACAATTCAACTAAATAACATTAACAACTGTCAAGAAAGATCTAGGCAGTCTCAGCAGTAAACAGGTGAAAAGACCGATGTTGTGTTACTCATTACCACAGTCAAAAAGAAAAATCTAGACATTGACAGAGTTCTAATCAAAAGTAGTTTTTCACGAAAAAAACAAGCACAATAATGACATACAAGAATGGCCCCGCCAAACAAAATGCATTAAATACCAAAGTAAAACTTTCAATAATCACAATTTAATATAAAAGTATTGGCAAGTGATTTTTCAAATTGTGAGTTGAAGTCAAAAAGTAAGCTATAGTGCCCATGAAAGGCAGCCAAAAGCATAACGTTGAACGTACCGTACAACCAATTTTTGTAAGGAAACCGTGAGCTCTGAGTGGCTATCTCCATCATCTTCAAGGTCAACTTCCAGATCAACCAAATCAATTTTTGAAACAATAGACATGCCAAAAGTAGAATATGCTGGCACAACTGAAACATTATTGGGAGGATGCGAGGAGTTTAAGACTCCAAATTCACCCATTAAATGCAATGTGGCCATATGATTCATCAATTCTACGAATGCACCATATATTGAAGGAGAGAAGTGTGCTTTAAGTGATTCAATAAATACATAAACCTGAAATTAAGAAGTATAACGAATCAAGAGATGGGGAGAGGGGAAGACAAAGAAAGAACAGAAAATTACCGCATGGGAGACAAGGTTGTATCAAGTGCATGTTTTCAAGTTATTTTACTTCATATCTGAAAAAGTAATCACCTCTAATTGCTTCAAAATGGTCTCCTCTGGGATCATGCAAAATGCCACGAAGAACGAAATACTAAATCTCTCAAGAATAGAAATTCTTTTTGACTGGTCAGAATTTATCACGGTGATCTGAAGTAATTAGAAGCAATTCAACAGTTACCACAATAAAAAAAGATGGATAACAAATGTAAAAAAAAAAAAAAAAAAAAAAAAAAAAAAAGAAAAAAAAAAAAAAAAAAAAAAAAAAAAAAAAAAACAAACATGTAGACTAAGAGCCTTACCATAAAATCATCTAGTGTAACATCAAAAAACTGATACAGATCTTGAAGTTGGATGCCCATACAAATCCCAGAAGTGGATAATGAATTTAAAAAGTTATTCACAGAATATGGTTGCTCCTCAACTTTTGAAGAAAAAGATTCAAGACCATTTGTGGACTTAAAACATATAGATCTTGAATTCATTATCTGCGCAAAAACATCATCAAAGAGAAACATAAAATGAAAAATAATTATGAAAAAGTGTAATTCAAAAATTACTAATGAAAAAATTTTCAAACGTAGTATGGTGAAAAATAAGGCAAATATTGTTAGATTTCAACTTAAAATTGATTGGCATTAAGTAAAGTTGTACAATAGATTTTCTATCCAAATGGAAAAGGAACTAACTCTCATGTATCATTATATTCAAGCGTCTGCATTTCAACAATCATCTCTTGTTGCCATCCGGAATGATCAATGTTGGAGATCCCATATCGACTAGAGATGAGGTCTTTCAATAGTTTATAAGTGGGTGCAAACCTCACCTTACAAGCCGGTTTTGTAAGGTTGAGTTAGGCGTAAAGTCCACTTCTGATATGATATCAAAGTCTATCTTAATAAGATTGTTGGGCCTATCGTGCCACCCACTATCGGGCCGTTATCAAACCACCCTTACATATATAGTCCCACGCACAAGTTGAAGAGTCTCGGCGTGAGAGGGGTGTGTTGGAGATCCTACATCGAGAAGAGATCAAAGAACAATAAGAACAAGACAAACAATGATACCTTAGAAAATTGTAAATACGAGGAGGATTGTCTATAGAGTGTATGGAACGATAATGGTGAAGCATTGATGAGAGGAAATTGGAAAAGTGTTTGGAATAGGATACACAAAGGGCTCAACTAAGGCATAGGCAAAACCTGGTGGATAGACTTAACATGTGTGAAGGAAGAGAAAAATGGAGTTTCTTAAAAAAGGTGATACCTGCAAATATGTAATACCTTTTAGAGTCACGAGAAAATTATTGACACCCTTTTTTAAGACGAGAATATCCCCGAAAAGACACATTTGATAACTGGAGCCGAAAGTTTGTCTAAACCCGGAGACACATCACGTACAAAAGACAGGCAACCAAAGACTCAAGGAGAAACAGAAAAAGAGGTTCATTCAGAAACACAATGGAATATGGAACTTTATTATCCAAAGAAGAGTGCATTATGTTGATAAGATATCAAGAAATAAGAATCGCATCACCCTAATGATGAACAAGTAGATTAGCTCAAGGAATAAGGTAGAACAATTTCAACTAAGTGTCTATTCCTTCCTTATGCTATACCATTTTGTTAAGGTGTATGAGGACAAGTGGACTAATGTAATATACCATGTGAATTGAAAAGAGTAGAAAAACTAAAAGAAAAGTATTCTTCGGCACTATCACTCCTTAAGATTTTAATTACTTGGCCAAATTGTTTCTTAGCTTTATTAAGCAAATACCAACAGATATTCAAAAGTTCAGACCTATACTTCATTAAGTAAAGTCAAGTACAACAAGAATATTCATCAATAAAAGTTACAAAATAATGAAATCCAAAGGATGTGACTCAACTTGGACCCAGATGCCAGAATGAATTACAGAGAAGACAAAGTTGCACCGTGTTTTAGTTATTTTCAAGAAAAGACGACCAAATAAGTTTTCCTAATTGCTTGACTCACATTCTAAGACTTGGAATTTGCTAAGTTCAAGAACCATCCTTTTAAATTTTCATGAATGTGAATGGCCCAAACGATCATGCAGAAGTTGGGAGATAGGGAAGCCAAAAAAACATTAACAGTCTTGTACCAAGATAGCAGAACCCTCCATATTCATGTCCTTCACCAATCAGTCAACCTGTACTATACTCTTGTATAACAAAGAATTTACATCAAAGGGAACAATTTAAAGATTTGGTTAACTGACTTAAGAAAAGTAGGTTAAAAGGACAGTTAGGGTTAAGAAGAACATGTTTTAGGTTCAAAGAGAGAAAGCAAGATTCGACCAACACTCTGAGAAGTAACTTTGGACCCATTAGCTTAAGTAATGACATGAGGAATTTTAGGATGATAAGTAGAACAAAATACGAAAGCATCACCAGAAATGTCTTCAAAAACACTTGAATCAATTATCCATGAACTTTGACACTCCAAGGTTGGAGAAATGCAACCTTTAGACAAAATAGATTGGGTGAAAGACTGTGCCCTGGCTACCAAACCTTAATCTGAGATATTCTTCATTAACAAATTGAGGTTCATCCGTACTCGATTGAAAGATGTTTAATGTCTTGTTAGGAAAACCAGGTAAGAAGAAGCAATTACTTCAAGTGTGGCCAAGTCTCCTACAAAATGAGCATTAAGAACATTTCCACCCACTTTGAGTAAAGGACAACCTATTGAAGGAGGAATCCATCAATAATCAAAATTACAGCAACCTAAAGGGTCCATATTAACACCAAATCAACAAGCAAGCACACTAATCATAATCCAATATCTAGCACGAACCCTCACATGAACAAACCAATAACTACCCACAACCAGCAACTTGAATCTCTCTCAAAATATAATGAGTACCAATAGTGAGAAACAACAACACTTCTACATACCATAACTAGTACAAATTGTAAAAATAGCAAACAGTGGTGGAGAAAGAGGATGAGAGAGAAAGGATGAAGCCCAAAAGTCAAACGAGAGAGAAATCGTGAGGGATGCTTGATGTCACACCAAACAATACTAGAACGAAGGACCAAGCATGAAAACGTACTCAGAAGGCTTCAACGAATCAATTGGTGGTGGTTCATAAGGATTCCGACAATAAGAAGGCAGCATGTGAGAAGAAAATGATGCATGGTAGCACATCTGGCAAAGTTTGGACATGTGGCCATGCATTGAACACTAACTTTAGAGGACGAACATGACCATGTGGAGTTTTCTTTGCCATACAAATAGAGACAGGACCAATTTGAAATGAATCCAAAATAATACATAATAAATTAGAGAGCTTGATTTCCTTCTCTTAGGTTCTCATATTTATAATGACATTCGAATTTCAGATACACTGAATGAGAGAAAAGAAAAAATAAAGAAAGGTAATATCTAGAAACTAGATTCAGCACAAAGCAGTTTTTGTATAAAGTCTGTTTAAGCCATTACTCCTATGACCATTTTTCATCCACTATCTTCACATGTTGTTTTAAAGAACGTGATGGAGGGTGTGCATAGAAATGGTAGAGTCATGTGATAGAATCCCCCTTGTATGTATGTCAGTAGACCAGATGTGATATATAATATATTATACATAACTTTACATAGGGATCAATGTTGTCAAAATCGCAAGTAAACTCACAAACTAGCTCGATCCCACAAGTACAAAGGAGGAAGTGAGCTGACGAGGATGCCAGAATGACAGAGGTGCAAGATCGCAATATTGCTAGCCAAATCGAGGGATCATGCACCGCATTGATCCTTCCCGTCTTCAGAAGCTAGGTTTGAGAACGGCATATGTTGATTTGTGGGGTCACAAGACAACACACCTCATGACGTTGACACTACCTCTGCCACTACTGTCGAACAACCATTATTGTTGTTGCCAACAGCCATCGAAGCACTCACGTAGCTTCATTACCACTAGTTTCACTGTTGTCGGCATCACAACACTCATGGCCATTGTTGCGGGTGCTGCCTTGACAATTGCCAAGGCTCACACTCTGTTACAGTTGCTCTACTGTTTTGCCCTCTGTTTGCTTTTGCTGTTTTGCTCTCTCTTTTGTTTTTCTGCTGCTCTGCTCACTATGTATTTCCTTCAAATTCTACAGAGAACAGCAGACCTATTTATAGTTTTGAATGACACTGTTTTGAAAAGGGTCTTACTAATTAAAGACTTATTATGAGTTATTTTTATAATATATACTATTTTTATTTTTAACTTATTTTTATCATCTATATACTTTTTAATGCATGTACAGGTTTATGAATGTAATTTTTCGTATGCTCATAACTCTGCTGAGCTGAGTTACGATCTTTAATTGCCTTCCGATCCTCTTTCTTGAGTTTGACAACATTAATAGGGATGGGCCCAAGACCATATACAAAATATACCTATAAAGCATCTACCAAAAACACATATTGGTGTATAGTTTTACTCTGAACTTTTCCTTTACTAGTATAGCAGTAGTTCAGTAAGACATCTGACATCTGACATCTGCAATCACCTACTAACCTAATGTTAGTTAGAGGTCTTAGAAGCTTCAGTTAGAAGCTAGAGCTTCTAACCTTTGAAACAGTATATACCTGGCGTAACTTAGTTGTACACGGATCGCATTCCTTTTACACTAATTTCAGAAACTTATCTCAAATCCTCTCTCCCTCCCTCCCTCTCTCTCTCTCTCTCTCTCTCTCTCTCTCTGAAACTCAGTAATTAATCATCCAGTAGTAATTGTTGATCCAATCTATTAAGTTATATAATTATGATTGCAAAGATTTGTTGGATTTATGTTGGTTTGATGGTTAGTGAATAAATGGATACAATTTTCACTACTGCTCACAGTGCAAGAAAAGATTGCATACCTTTTCCTTTCACAGTGAAACTAATTAGTCCACTGATGTTATCAAACAATATCGGACACAAAATATATTTAGTTTGGTAATATAGAGGAGTTACCAAGTTGCTATACTCTGATGCTGTATTTCTCCAAGGAAAATTGACAGAAACATCACCAATATTAACATCCCACACAACCCTTTTATGGTTTACAGAAATATATCTGCAGATTGAAAGAAACCCAGAAGTTACCATCATTGTTTGAGAGATGATTTCACATAAAAGATTTTATGAGTAATCTTACTCTGCTTTGGATAAGAGTCTAATTTTGTCATTTTCAATTCCATTCAGTGACAACAACACCTGCATTTCGACAGAAACAACAGAAATTTATCACCAAAATGCACATGAAAATAAATAACATCCTCAGCGGGAACTACAATTTGACTACGGGGTCTCAAACAAGGAGCAAATCTCAACAATTTGCCTAAGTAGAGCTTATAAAGCTTGGGCAATCAGCATGTACAGGCTAGGTTTGTCAGTCTGAGCTAGTTCCTTAACAGAAATTCTAAAACCACACTAGATTAGTTCATGTGTCTTCGGCTAATTCAACATACACTAAATTAGCTCATGTGTCTTCGGCTAATTCAACATTTTGTAACTGAATCGATAGTACTCTGTATCAAAGATGGTGGAGAGTGAAGGAGATGAAGAACTTAAGGAAAGCTTCCTTTTGTTTAAAGTACCAATAAAAATAAATCCAGCAGTTTGAAACGGAACTATCTAAAAGACTCAATTTGATGCAAGTGTCAATGGATGAACAAGAAAAGTTCAGGATTTTTAACACTTGTTGCTAGCAATAAAAGTTTCCCTAATTTAGCTAAACAATTTTAGTTTTGATGAGTGAGAATTGAGTTTTGGTTAAAACGCTTGGCAAATTTCATAAAGAATACAATTATGTTGTCTACCAAAATCGCCTAGCCAGTTTTGAAACTTTGCAGGGCAAATTATTAGGCCAAGAGCCATCTCAAAGTGGCTCAGCAAACTTTTGAGCCAAGACCTCGCCACATTTAGCTGACCTCACTTTAGAGAAATTTTTTCATGACTATGGGAAAATCTTCCAAAGGGAAACTCAAAATTGGAGATTTGCTATAAGACAAGAAAATCGCTTTTAGACTTTGTAACATACTTCAAAGTTGCATCTTTTCTGGCACGATTTTACTAATTTTTTACATTCTGTATCACCTTTTTCAAACCCTAACCTCTGTTTAGCCTTCGTTTCAGTTAGAAAGCTATAAACAGGCTTCTCTAAAGCTTGTAAGACACTTCTGATGAATTGAGAATTGGATCATTTGCGTGAGAGCTGAGGTTTTTGTGCTCTTGAGTGAAGCTCAGGGGATCTAACTCCTTTGTGACAAATTCACCTCAACTTATCAGTCTAACAATATTTCCATTTCAATCTTCTCCCACGTTTTATTTTTCCTTTTGATTTGCGGTTGATTTTGATGGAAATATTGCCAAAAACTATTTGATATTCATAATCCATGAACAGGATTGCACCACTACTATTTTCACGAAGGCAATTAAAACATAACTACTTCCCTAAGATATATTTAACTCAACTAAACATAACATATACACTAACACTCACCTACAGGCTGGAGAATACATGTTTTCCATTTCCAATTTCCATACTATTCTGTCAAGACCTGGACTGCGCAATTTTTTTGGTAAGAATATATATAAGTAGACTTGTGAAGCAGTGAAGGTACATATGGTGCAATCAAGCTTTTCCTTCATAAGATGCCTATCCACTTCCATTGTTTAGTTCTATCATGGTAAACAAGATGATAATGATATATGTCAATTGCTAACTTAATATCACATGAAAAATTTGTAAATCCATCTTAATTATCATTCAAGTTATCTAAGATAATTTTCAACCTTATAAATTCAAATACCTTGTGATATTGGTTGCACTTCAGACTCAGCACTAGATCAAACCACAACATTATATTTTCATATTCTCCAAGTTACTAAGTTTCCTCCACAAAAGGTATTATATCCAGCAGTCCATCTCCTACTAGTTACTAACCCGACATAGTTACCATAAATAAGCTTCATGAGTTGTATTCACATTTCTTTTATATAAAGTTGCTCTTCTTGGTATCCCCTCAAAATATTGCAAAATTCTACAAATGAACTTCACTTCGATAGAGCATAAATTGGCCAACCAAACTTACAATGAATGAAATATTCACCCTTGTGAGTTTGACGATGGGTTCCCCAAATGCTTGGGTGCTAATCAATTCAGATTGGAACTAGTTGTCAGCACCTTGGAGAGGACTACCTATAAAGGGTTCTGACTATTGGAAGGTTCTGAGTAGAGAGAAGAAGAACGAAGTGTCACCAAGTGCAGTGTCAGAAGAGTGAAATTCACTGAGAGGTCCGCTCTAAGGAGCTTTGCTAGCATAGGGACTTAGGTATTATGGATTACCTAAGTCCCACATCGAGTACTATGGGATGTTTGGTAGAGTATTTAAGTGTGTGGTTCTCCCTCCCCTCCTTAATAGCTAGCTTTTGGGAGTCGGTTCCCCAAGTGCTTGGATGCTTATCAACCATCATTACATTTGAGAGAAATTCTTTTCTAAGAGAGACATCACTAAATCTTAGTTTACACAATCAACTAGCAAATGTCGGACAAGTTTATCCATAAACATTTCCAGGAGTGAAGAAAAAAAATCTGATGGAGAAGTTCATTCTTATTTTTCTTTTCTAAAAGTGCCTATGAAAAAACTTATACAAACCCTTAGGAAGCAGCCCCATAATTAATTTTCAAGTTGATCGACCCAAATAGTCTTATTGAAGCACTTAAGAAGTAGCATCATCATTAATTGTCATGTTAGCAAGTTGTAAGCATTTCTTAGTGTACAAAAATATCCAGACTGCTTGGTGTTCTTTGTTCAAGCAATTCAGACTGTTTCTACTCTAAAATTCTCAAAACTTTTATAGAGGAACAATTGCTCTTAAATAGAATACAAGGACTTAATAACTGAAAATCCTAATTTATGATGGAAATAATCTATCCCCCTACAATTCAGGATCAATGATTTTGTACCATAAATATAACATATACAGTCAGCCTATTAATCCTCCTAATTATGGAATGTAATTAAATCTCCAAATTATTTAATTAAAACTGTCCAAGGAAATATTAACTGCAACATAAATCAAGTGAATTTGACACTCATAAACAACTAAACACGCAGAAGTCAGTTGCCACTTAATTCATGAAAATATTCAGGAAGGACTAGTACACAATGGACATCAGTAAAGATTAAACAGCTCGCTTTCAAAAAAAAAAACTTAATGAGAGCAGGGTTTATTAGCTTGTTAACGTATACACAATTAACAACAATGATCCAACTTGAGAGGGTGTATTACGCATGTGATTAATGTGTCAGTACCATCTTCATTGCATTAAAAGCCTAATTTACTAAATAAAAATAGAGACCTGTACCTACAATGGTAAAGAGCATAAAACAATCCCATGTTCTAATTTTAAAAATATTATTGACTGTCAGAACTCCAGCAATATCAGAAACGAGGAATGAGGAAAATAATACTGAAAACAGGACATCAATAAAAATAGTTTATACCCTTTCATTATGAAATTTGAAGGACGTAAAGACATCATAAAACTCCAACAAATTTGATAAAATGTTTGCATCAACTGTCACTTCAAGTTGTTCGAGTATTCCCTGTGAACACAAAATTGGAAAAGAAAATATGATACAACAGGACATTTCAGCTTTGAATATGCATTCCTACACGAGCTTATGAATGCTCAAAACTTACTACACAGTGTTTGATACCTTCACTGACATGTCCATATCTCCATGGGATGAAAATTTTACACGAATGCTGCAAGAACTATCCAAATTGTCCAATAAATGATTTTCAACAACAGGCTGCAAATACCATCGGTGTCAACAGAATCGAAATTGAAATAGTATAAGTAGAATAACTATCAGGTTGAAGTTCATAGCATTCTGTTCTATCCTTTTTACATTGTGGTGGATGAAATGAAATAATGTTAGGAAACCAGTGAAGTAAAATTGGGAATAAAACATCGTGGATTAAATGGAAAATTGTCACAGCAAGGTTTACATCAAACTCGGGAAAACTCTATCAAATGGCCATAAAAGTAACACTACTCTCTGGCAATGAATGTCGAGCAGTTAAAATGCCAACAGCCAAAAATATCTGTTAAAGAAATAGGAAGCTTACAGAGGTTGGGTGGATATAGAAAAAATTATAAATATTACGAGCCACTATATGCAGAAGGAAGTTGGAATACCACCTATTAAGGAAAGATGGCAAACAAAATCCCCATATTGATTTACATGTTTATTCAATATACAGAAGAAATTATAAGAATGATACCCCTCCAATATGTACAACGACTTTCTCGTTGCTTAGATCAACCATTTTCCCAGATTTGAATTTGGATATAACAATTCCACGATCCTTGTAGATCTTAGACTCAACAGTTCCACCTTCAACAATTATTTCTGCAATTCCTTTACCATGCCTCCTTGCAAAATGAAAGAAAGATTGGGAAAAAAACATAATTAGTTGACTACTAAAGAGTCCCAGTACATGGCTACATGTTCTATTTCATATCACACATTAACAATCATCTCAAAGAGACGGAGTTTAGTAAACGAAAAACTGAGTAGCCTTCTAAAATTGAGATTATGTTCTAATTTTTTTAAAATAAAATAAAAATCATAAAGTGCTGAATTGATAAAAATCAAGGAGAAAGTGAGGGAAAATAGGTTTGGCGAGTTAAAAACACAAAATAAAACACAGATTTCACTGTTCTGAAATTAGAATGGAATGAACCTGTAACAGGTTTCTTTAAATACGGTAAGTGATCTCACTCATTCTCCAGACTGAGTTATAACTACAAGCCTAACAGCTGGGAAAGAAACATTACATTAAACAGTGTGACACGTACTACAGAACCGAACAAAGCATTACTCTAACATGAATGATGTGCGAAATAGATATCATTCCCTTAGAATTTAGATGAAAATAGTATCTTAAAATGCTTATGAATAACAAATAGAGCACCATACTTGCTACACAAAGTAGCAGAAATCTGACCAATCTCAAACATCATCGAAAAAATGTATAATTCATGCTTTACAGCAGCATCAAAGCTGGACGAAACTAGAGGATGAAATTCCGTTGCTTCAGACATATCCTGCAAAAATACAGAAAGCAATTGATAAGGGTCGTACTATATATTTTGGTTAAAATGTAGTGATGTCGAACAAAAAATTAGACAATGCAGTATGTGATTCTGAAGTTCATAATTCATTTGCATATGGAAATGTTCTGAGCTAACAGAATAGCAAAAAAAGTCAATTCTCTCACCAACAAATATACTCAGCTTCTCATTGTTTAGAATTATGATTGACTATTTGAGATATTTATTTTAATCAGTTAGTCGTCACCCAACCTTAATAGCATACTATTAAGGGGGATGACCAAACACTTCAATACTCTACCAAGCATTTTATACAACTAGAAAACATTAGGTACCCAACAGTACTCAAGTCCCTATTATACTGTTGTAGTATTTATTTCAACTAGTTTTCAGCCAAACAACAGCAAGAGCTTTGACACATGCATGTACCTTAACATCATATGACACAACTCCAGAAAATTGACTTGAATCATCAGTTCCCCCAGCACCAAGCATACCACGAGAAAGCCAATTTAACCATCCCCGAGATTTAACTGTATGTTCATCATTGCAAGACTTCTCTGTAGAAATATCAGTGTTAATCTTGCTATTGTTAGGAGTAGAACACCTTGAAAGAAATTCCTGTAAACATTAAAAGGAGAACATTTGAAAACAAATCACACATCTCGAAATGTCTAGAAGAAAATGAAAGATAGAAAACTTCGTTAACAAACTGAACTATTTATGATTTTCACTCCTATGAAATAAGAAGCTTACAAGATTATTTATAGGCAACCGCTTACAACAAAAGCTACTGCTACTAATAGCTGACAGCTATAAAAGCTAACAGCTGTAACAATAACTAATTATTCACCGTAATAATATTTACTCTAACACAACACCCCACCCCACCCCTCAAACTCAAGGAGAAGATCTCTCAGAAGGAACACTCTTCACTTGGAGTTTTCCTTTAAGAAAAGCAAAGCCAGATGAAGGTAGAGGTTTGGTCAGCACATCTGCCCATTGATAAAGAATGGGAATATGATAGATGAAGAGTTGTTTTGCTATAATCTTTTCTGCAAAAAGAAAACACCAATATCCATGTGTTTAGTGGGACTATGAAGCAACGGATTGTGAGCAATAGACAGAACTTTGGTTATCACAAAGTAGAATAGGATTAGTAAATCAGTGAGAGAAGCAAAAAGCCATCCTAATTCAGTAGAAGTTTGAGCCAAATTTTTGTACTCAACCTTTGTGCTAAAACAACCAATGACTCGCTGCTTGCAGGACCACCAAAATATTGAATTCGAACCAAGAAAGATGGTGGTCTCGAGGTAGAACGTCTATCATCAATATCACATTCCCAATCAGCATCACAAAATGCTTTCAATAACAATGTTTTGGCAAGAGGTTACACAATATAACAGAAAACAGAAAAGCCAACACCAAACATCCAGTTGAATAACTGAATGTGTACTCTAATTGTAGTTAGGAGACTGTTTATACAAGAGATTATAAGGGACACAAAATTGTAATGATGCAACAGGCAATCTATCTATCAAGTAAACAGCAGTTCGAAAGGCAAAATCCCAAAATTTTACAGGAATAGAAGCATGATTCAGTAAGGTTAACCCCAACTTAGTTATGTGCTTGTGTTTTCTTTCAGCAACACCATTTTGATGGTGAGTGTGAGGACAAAACGTGTATTATAATGCCATTAGTGGCAAGAAAGGATGTAAAGGACTGGAAATCAGCCCCCCCCCCCCCCCCCCCCCCC